>ERZ761593.1-NODE-1-length-299589-cov-48.746216_pt1 | contig 299589 bp, 390 predicted proteins | sample MGYA00433094_ERZ761593 | MGnify/ENA primary metagenome ERZ761593 (study PRJEB28899, sample SAMN03785551) | bioreactor sludge metagenome | biome: EBPR Sludge; feature: EBPR Bioreactor; material: 0.22µm filtered reactor supernatant | place: Saint Lucia: Queensland...
GTCCTAGACCCTCCCCAGGTCCACTAGCCCCACCCCACCTTTATACAGGTTATAGCGTTGACCCTATACTATTGAAAGAATGAGTTGTTGAGTGACTAACGACTCATCACCAATAGGAAAGAAGGTTTGTATGACTATGAAGAAGTGCTATAGATGTTGGGAAGAGTTTGACTTGTCTATGTTCCCTCAACGTAAAGGTAAGCCAATGGGAGTATGCACCACATGTTACGCTACTCACTATGGAAACCCTGACAAGGTTGAAGAGAAGAGGATAGAGTTGGAGAAGCAATCATATAAGCGCAAGGTCGAAGCGCATAACGAACTGTTGGCAGAGATTATGAAATGCGGCTGTGTGGACTGTGGAGAGAAAAACCCCATTGTCTTAGAGTTTGATCATAGAGATCCAAATCAAAAGATAGCAAATGTTGGCAAACTTCGATATGGCTCAACTAAACAACTCAAAGAAGAATTAGCCAAGTGCGATGTTGTTTGTGCTAACTGTCATAGAAAAAGGACAGCAAAGATGTTTGGAAGTTGGAGAAACCTTCTCCTTGAAGAGAATTGAAAAGAAAGATTATATGAATAAAGTGTATCGAGTCAAAAACAAATCTTGTGAAGTTGGGTTTCCTTTTGAACCTGGAGACATTGTATCTCTGTGTAGAGATACAGGAAAACTTACAGTAAATTCGGCGGAGTATGAGGATCATGACATCACTCCAGTAGACCTCGAACAACGTTCAATGTTCGAAAAATTAGAATACAATTCAGAAGTTGAATATGTTGGAACGCCTGAATATTTCAAAGATTTGAAAAACAACAATATTCAAATCTTCGAAGGCGCCCAATTGAAATTGAAACAGATAGATTCCTATCTTGGTGAATGTGTTATTTTTGATGATATCAGAAAAGAGGAATTTAGAGTACCAATCAGAGAAATAAAAATTAAGTAAGCTCAGCAAATCTTATCATAATCAGGGCTTTGTCTTATTGTCTCTTTATAAGAGTTTTACAACTCCAAACTTTCCTGGCGTTCGATTTCTTGGGTAGCCTTATTTAGGGACATAAGTTGTTCTGCTATTTTACGAACCTTCTTTAGGGCTTGTTCTCTTACAGAAGCTTCCATTGTATCTGACCTTTCTTCTGTATCTTCTGAAGATCCAACTTCAGAAGATTGAGGAACTTGGGCTTCAAGAACCAAAAGACGTTGAAGTAGCTTGTCTCTTGTAATCAGAAGTCGCTTATAATAAAGACTGTCTTCTATTCTCTTGTCATTCATATTCAAACAACCTGTTACTCAAACAACCTGTCCATTCACCAAGCATCCAATCCGTTCATCACTCAAAGATACAAATGTTCTTGATGTAATCCACCACAAACGATAATCTGTATCTCTAAGTCTAATGAAACGTTCCCAAGCATTGAACATGTCTTGGTCGTTCGCATGTTGGTTGTTCGTGAGGAACATTGATGTTCTTAGAATTGTATGATAGATTAGTTCTTCATACAAAGATACATCTTCAACTACAAAGAACTTACTTTTGCCTGGAAAGAGCCTAAAGGATTGTGGCTCGTAGCATCGGGCATCCATGTGAATTGTTTGATGCCCATAGAAGTTTCCATCAAGAACAAGTGTTTGATTGTTGGGGCTTTCATTTACAATCTCAAGGAGATCGCCCTCTTTTAGAGTCTCACAAAGTTTTTGATAACCGGGAATTCTTATGGTCATGGCTACACATGATTATATCACACTCTATTGAGACAATCAATAAATGGAACGAAGAAGAAGAACATGAAGAAGATTTGACTTCAACCCCCTATGAATCGTTAAAGAATGCGGGATTTTTGTAAATTGTTGTTTGTATAAGAAACCGACTTCAAGGTTTGATATCAAACAGTTCAATGGATATCAAGCCCTGTGAGCTTTGCTCATGAGCCTTCAGCTCATATGAATGTTGAAAGAATGCGAGGAAATTCGTGAATTGTTGTTGAAAGGCGTGAATGAGTGGGGGCAAAGACAAACCTGATAATAAACTGATGATAAACCTGATGACAACCCAGATGATAACCCAGACAACAACAAACAAAACACTAAATAAACCTCATAAAAATCACCAAATAAACCCCATGAAATAACCTGAAACAACCCAAAATAAAAAGAGAGAATTGTCCACAATTTACGGGAAATTCTCTCAAGTCAATTATCTGTCTTCTGTGTTAGGTTTATGTGTTTGATTCGAGTTTCTTTACATGAAGCTCAAACTCTTCTTCTCTCTTTTGAAGAACTTCATTCCATTCTGAAACTACTTTATCTATCTTTTCTTTTTGTTCTGTAAGTGACATATCCTTTGGAAAGTCAACTTTGATTGTCAGCGGATTTGAATATCCTTTTAGTTCAACCTCTACAGTTGTCGTTACTTCCTTTTCATCATTACTATTTGTCATTCTATCTATACCTTCCTCTTTTTCTTCTATTCTCTGCATTTCACCTTGAAAATGCCCTTCCTTTATGCTATGATGAAGGAAGGATAAAGTCTACAGATAGTTTGACAAACAAATGAAGACTAAACAAAGACCAAAGAATACGAATGTCCATCATGTCAAAAGAAGCTCTTGATGAAGCACGAAATGCATTCCAGAACTTCAAGAAATCAAATATTCCATATTCAAAGCAATTGGAAAGTCTTTATACGCAGTTCGCCAAGTTCTTTCCAGAGCTGTTTGATTGGAAGCTTCCCTATGACACAAGAAAAACCTTTTTTAGAACGTTCCTTGAAATCCTCCATAGAAACGGAATCATCATTCATGGATATATGGGACATGTCTTGCAGTTGGACAAAGATAAGTTACCAGAAGAAATTTTTGACAAGGTTGAAGTATGGAAGTCTTTCTTGAAGAAGTTTCCAGTCCGTCATTCAGAACTTGAGGTTGGTGAAGTTTATGAAGTTGGGTATGTTGTAGGTTTTGATGAGTTGGATTTTGGAAGATGTGATGAATGGAATAGAACAGTTCTATGCCTTCCTGAATGTCCAGCAGGAGGTGAGTTTGAGTTCAATGAACCATATACCTTCATCATGGACGACAACGAAGTTCATCAGTTTGAAGGTTCAAAATTCGTCTATAGGAAGCTTGAAAAATGAACAAGGAAGACAATCAGAGCCTTCCATATCCTGACATGCTCATTTATAGGAGATATGCATGATTTCTTGGACTTTTCTCACAAAAAAAGAGGAAGAGGAACATGAAGAGACTTTGAAAGGTTGGATCAACCAACATTTTCCGGCAATCCTTCATGAAAACAGTCCTGCAACGGATAGACAAAAGAAAGACTTCCTTTATCGAATAAACTTTGTTCTAACTGTCCCTCTCACAAAAGACACAGACCCAGATTATTTTCTACTTCCTCCTTTGTTTACTGACCTTCTCAAAGCCATTCAACATCATACAACCGCCTTTCCTTTGACTTACAAAGACCTCGAACTTGGAGAGTTTTATGAAGGTCGAGTTCCAACAATTGCAAAGGATCATGTATTTTATGCATTTCCGGTTCTTATGATTGTTCTTCCAAAAGAAGATGGTGATGGTTTGGAATACTTTGAACTTGAAGAAAGTACAGGAGAGTTGTTTAGGACCAATCTTCACAATGTCAAAGAAATGTGGTTTAGAAAGATTGGAACATGATGAGGCAAACTCTACAAAAAAGAAAAATGAAACTCTTGAACTTTCAAGAATACTGTTTGAAGGCATTTCCAACTATCTTCTCAAGTCCAACTTCATTTACTTATTCTGCAAAAAATCTTCGCGACTATTTCTTTTTTGCATTTTTGCAAGGTGTCTGGAACACTGAAACCTCGTATGGAACCTACTTTCCTATAATACCTATTGAAGTTCTAACAGATAAAAGTATTTCGTTCAAAGGTAGTCAAGCACTTGACAAAATCAACGCAATTGTTGATGATATCATGAACACTATAAAAGAGTATCCCCTGTCTGCGGGTGATTTAGAAATAAATGAACTGTATGAATTCATAGCAAATCCTTTCTACTACAGTCTTGACCAACTTCGAACATATCGTGATTTCTTGGAATCTGGCACAGGACTGTGTATAATGGATGAGCAGTTCAAGATGCCAGTAATTCTTGTATCGATTGATGGTTCCTTTCGACGAATTCAATATGTTGATTTTTGTATCTTTAGAAAGTTGTAGAGGTTTGTGTGCAATACTATTCACGTGATACGTATCAGAAACTTTCTCCAGTTCAAAGGGTTTTACTGAGAACCGAATACCCATCTTTGTTTGATCTTACGGAAGATCAAGACCTTTATTTTGAAATGAAGGATTCTCTTGATATTCTTTCCGATCATCTTGTTTCCGCGATTGAAAATTCATGTTTTGAAGAAACCATGAAAAAGATTCGTGGGTCTTGCGACAAACTCCTTGAACTAATGACCATCTTCCCTCTCACTTATTCAAAACTTGAGATTGGAATTCTTTATGAAGGTATCCGACCTTTTGATGTTCTGATTGGACCAATTCTTTTTCAAGAAGTAAACAGACAAAAAGCGGCGAGGGACATAGAGCATCCAGACGCTTTTCTCAAAGTTGAAAACCCTTCAACAGACCCAGAATATCCGGAAGATGTTTGGAATGTTAACAAAGGCAAGTTTCAGCGATCAGTAAAATATTTGATCTATAAGGAAATCAAATGAGCGAACTAGAAATGAAAAAGCATTTCGCTGACGTTTTGCTCAAGAAGTTTCCGGACTTATTCAATCCTGAACTTTATGATGCGGAAACAAGTCTTTACATTCTCAATCATTTGGTTCGGACATGGTTGGTCTTTCTAGAACAGAACATGCCAACAAATGTTGAAAGTTTTGTATTTGCAGTAGCCGAAGGTATTCTTATGAAGAGATTAGAATTCCCTTTGTCTCATTCAAATTTGGAACAAGGAAAAATATATGAATATTGTTATTCATGTACGATATCAACAATCCGAACTACACAATTATGTTTCTTGGCTGGAAATGAACTCTATAGAGTAGAACCAAAACCGCTTGAGAAAATAGACCTAAATCCAAATGAGTTTTTCTTTCGTGAACTAAAAGAAGAAAGTAATGAATAATAACATTTCATTTAGTTCTGAGTATTCTTTCATTTGCTCTTTGAAGGAAGCCTTTCCTCGTTTGTACGGTTCGAAATCTGTTTTAGACGAATCCTTCAAAAAGATAACAATAAGTTTCTTTGGATCATTTTTCAACTTTCCATATGTGGAAGATGAGGACAAAAAGTTCATCATTTCTTTCTTGATAGAACTTGAAAAATGGGCAATTGAATATCCATTGCTAGCAAATGAATTGGAGACAGGTGTTGTGTACCTAGGAACGGATTTCAATTTGGTAACAAAAAAACGTTCCGAGGATTCCGATTGGATTCTTCTTCCAAGTGACATTGATTTTTTCAATGACCTTTATGAAATAAAAGATGGTCAAGTTGTGACTCCTGTAAAAGGAGCATACCACCTTTTTCGTTTCAAGCCAATGGAGTCAGAATGACAAACATTTCATTTAGTTCTTTATCTCACTTTCGCACATCTTTGGAATGTGAATATCCATCCCTGCTCGGACATAACTCAATTCTTGGAACACTTTCTTTTTATTTGAAAAAACACCTTGAAAACATGTACGTAGCTTATTCGGACAAAGAAGAAATTCTCCAATATTTGGACAAGGTTGAAAGATGGACGCTAAACTATCCAATTTCACATAATGAAATGCAGTTTGGCGTTGTTTATGTTGGTACAATATTCCATTACTTGCGCGGTCAATTTACTGACGAAAAACTCTGGATCCTTTTTCCGGAGGACGAGACTCGAACAAACACACACGAATTGCCAAGAGCTATACCTCTTTTTCAAATAAAGAAAGACGGAGAACTTGTACATTGGTCAAAACTGTCAATTTTTGCTCATGCCATTCGTTTTGAGAAACTGTGTGATATTACTTGAATTTTCCTCAAAAATATGAGATAATGAAGAATGCCAAAAGGATTGAAAATGGAACAAAAAGATGATCGATCCATTCTGCTTTCATGGATAGCAAAAGAAATTGCAAAGTTCAATGGATATGACAAAGTCGTTTCTGGCGACGATGTTGTGTTTGAACTTCTTGATAATGATATAATCAATTTTGTTGAGTTTGAAACAAGGTGTAGTGTTTACTGTCACTTACAAGATACACTTCCAGACACAATCACGGTTAGTCAACTTGTTGACAAACTTATGTATTCAACTTTTCCACCGACAGTTTTTCTATGACACCTGACCAAGCACGCAAGGTAAGAAAACCTTGGTATCGGCTTTATTTCAAAGCAAACAAGGAACATTTGGTCTATGTTAGACCAAGTGATGGAAAAGTGTTTCCCGTAAGTGCGGAACGTATTCTATTTTCCGAGATTAGGAAAATCCTTGTAAGTCAGTTCGGTGTTGACGAAGCGTTTGTTGGTAATTTTCTTCCAGCTCCATGCGGTGAAAGGATGATTTTCCATCCTTTCCTTTCGTCAGATGAATACGATTTCATTCATGTACACGCGGAAGACTTGGAACTGTTTTTACACATCATTGAAAGCAAGAAGTTCAATCATCCTGGCGTTGAGTATGTTGGGATGGCGATTGACTATCATGACCGCTACGGATATGAAACACCATGAATAAACATCCATATAGAGAAGCACCAAAAAAGAAAGCAAAAAGAATGTTGAGTAAATTTAGAGAAATGGATAAAGAAACCAGGGAAGTCCTGTTTCTTGTTTACGGAGCACAAACAGTGTTTACTATTTTCACTTTTATAAAGTGGATGATTGGTCTTTATTTGGTCTTTGGACCACTTATTCTATTTCTTGTGGGAGTACCTATAACATCAAAGGTATTTATACTTTCGGCAGGTTGTAGCGCAGCTTTCTTTATCGTATCTTTCCTCGCCGCCCTAGTCACATTCGACATTTGGGGACCGAAGCTCCAACGAAGAATTGCGGAGGCAAAGGTCCTTCTTCAAGAGAAGAAAGAAAAAAGCCTCGAAGAAGTTTCTTTCGAGGATTGATTTCACTTATCTTCTTTTTCCATTTGTTCTTTGAACTTCAAAGAGAACCTCACAAAGGCTCTCTTTTTTTTCGTTTCTTTCTTCTTTTTCTTTGTATCCATGTATGTTGATCCGGGCAGTTTAATTCCGGAGATGTACGTGGTCGCAATAGCTCCCTTTGTTTGACCGCTGTTGGGGACGCTTAGTGTTTTTACTTTGTACGGAATATGCTGATATTGGGTTGGGAATGTTTCCTCCATCAGCTCAATAGCAGTTCTCTTCCTATCTAAAATTTCCAAGATTTCATCAAAGACATATGTTGGAGTATCGCTCTTCATTGAAGTCATTTTCAAAGCAAAGACAACTGCTGATAAATCATAAAGCATATCGATTGCAAACTTCTTTGCTGTTTTTGAAGCCATTCTACCTGCGTCTCCCTTTTCTCCATCAAAGTGAAATAGACTTTCACTGTCAGGACGATCAAAAGTATAGAACTGTCTTTCCGCAATACGCGCAATTCTTTGAAAGAGATTTTCTTTGGTGCTTTCTGATTGTGAAGCCTCGCAGTCGATCGCATAACATTTTTCATCACCATTATATTCAAGCATTTCAAGATGCTTTCTAAAACGAAGAACTTCGCTTTCAATCAGCTTTTTTTTGGCTTCCTCTGACGGGTCAGGATTGCTTCGAAAAAGACCAGAAGGTGCCCTGTCTTTCTCAAAAACTTTTTCACCCTCTTCACCAAGACCAATCAAGTGTTCAATTATTTTTTCGGATGTGACACACTTCGTGAGTGGATCATATGAGCATTCATTTTCTTCAATCATAATTCTATCCTTCAAAAGAAAAAGTAGAACCACCCATACCAGCCAGAAATATAACCAAAAGCATATGTCAACAGAAGGAGCAGTCCTAAGAAAAGGATAAACGAGAAAGGTTCATTTGGTTTCTTCATCGGCTGTTTTCAGCTCTGCTTCCTTCTTCTCAAGATGTTCCCAAAGAGCCATTTCCAAGATTTCGGCAGTCTTCATGCAAGCTTTGTAAGAGTCGTTGATTTCAAGAACTTCCCTCACGTATTGACTTACTGAACCTTCGAATCGCATTCTGACACAGACTCTTTTTAGGAAACTATCTACAGCTTTTTCGAAAACTCTAGGTCCGAAAAGAAAGTTGCAAAGTAGTGCAACTTGGTCTTCAACACTTCCAGGACTCTGTCCATACATTGCAGGTCTTTTCAAGATTGAACGAAGAACTTGTAAAATTTCTTCGTGATGGACAAAGTTGTCACCTTCTTGAATGTTCATAAAATGTATGCTCCACTTTCTTTTGCTTTTTGTAGGTCTTCGAAAAACTTCTTATCTTCAATTTCGTCAGCAATCGGGATTTTGAAATCACCTATTGCGAAATCCCATTCAAGTTCAATTAAATCTTCGCCGACCAAAGAAACGCGACAAGGATGATAACCTCCCACGCCATCATAAATCATCTGTCTATCTACTGCCCACGGAGGCTGAGCTTGCCAAAATCTAACTTTTTGAAATGTTTGCACCAACAACTTATGGGAAAAATGGAGGTCGGAAAGTTCCATCTCTTTTGAAGTTGGAGAATTTTGGTAAAGTTCTTGAAACTCTAAAAACTTTTTTATGAAGAGGCAATCAACCTTCGTGTCCACGGTCAATAAAAGTTTTGTTGTGGTTGTATCTATACTTCCAATAAAACCATCAGGTTCTCTAACCTTCACACGAAGTGATTGAACGCTTCCACCAATCAAATAGAAAATTGGTTCCGGACTCTCATCTGCCGTCTGCATCGGAGACAGGGGAAGAGAACAATCAATAAGTAACTGTCCACTTTCTTTGTCAAAATTTAGTGGTTTGAATATGGTCATGTTTTCAGAATGGGGACAAAAAACATTTTTCTATCAAATACCCGACTAGCTATGTTGAAATTTATGTAAGAGGTCCACTCTGTAGAGCCAGGTTTTTCAACACCATTTAGAGTGTGTCTAGAATCTAAGAACGAATCATACTTCGGATTTTCAAGGTTGGTTATCAATCCCCACACCCAAAAACGATCAGAATGCTGCTTCAATAAATTGATTTGAGCGATCGCTAACCCTCCAGAAAATTCTATGGATGGGTTATGTAATTTTGAAACACTGTAAACAATTCCATATGGATATAATCCACCCCATCTTTCATGGGGGCGTGATGCCAATAATACATCACCAGTTTCAAGCATTTGAATTGGTTTCAAATGGATGTAGGAGTTATCGTTCATACTCAATCCTAACAAATTTCTTGCTAAAATTCAATCACCTTTTGAAATGATTTCAATGTAATAGAGTTCTGCTTCCTTTTCTGTCAGGAAAAAGGAAATCTCAAAACGATTTGTTCTTTTATATGGAAGATACGTAAGTTGCCGGAAAGTACGCTGAAAAGTCAGGGCACCCGTTTCTGGATCTCTTCCGCTTATTTTGGATTTTTTCTCGAAGAAAGGCGGCAAGATTTCTTGCGGCGCCTCTACTAGCTTTTCTGGCAGAAGAAAGGAAAACTCTTTTGCAAATTGGCGTGGGGAAACTGGGTTCAAATTCTTCACTTCAAGCAAGATCCCATTTGTACTTTCCTTTGAACGTTCGGAACGAATAGCAATAAGTTGCCCGCGATTGATTACCGAGCAATGAACCATGCTAAAGTTCACATTTTCATTGGTATTAGACATGCTTCAATTGGAACATAGAAATGTAGGTTTTTGGGGTCGCCTGTCCATTTCAAAACAATCATGCTTCCAGACATGACCTTTCCGAAAGGTGGCGATCCCCATTCTGTGTCTTTGTAGTATGCCTTCGGAGTTGTCCAATAGCTTTTAGGATATCCCCTGTCGTACTCTACAGTCTTTGAAGCAAAATCTGGAGTCAGGAATGCCATTGAAAAGTATCTGCCTTCGGGGCAGTGTACAGCTTTTTCAATAAGCACGCCATAGATTTGATCAACCTCGTGAGAAACAATGACTGGTGTCCCAGGCAGTATTTTAGAAGCAGGAACAAGAAGCATCGTCATATGAACCTCATTATCCATAAATAGATGCTGATCATCTGCATGAGTTGCTTCAAAAGACATAACACTGATACTTTGTGAGGTTTCTTTTCCAGTTGTTGTCACGAATGTTGTAACCAGCAAATACTACAATTGTAGCTGGTTCTCCATTGTGTTGAATGAAGCACCAATGGGTCAATTGTTTTTCATTCTTTTCATAATGCCAAGTAGTAAAAGAATGACCGCGTTGGCTTGTGGGATCAGCTCCAACAGGAATCCCCAATATTCTTGGAACAAACTGCATAGCACTACCAGTGTTTTTGTATGTAGGAATTGTCACATCAGGAAGGTCACCGAACATCATTACCTGTTCAAAGGTAGGTCCGTGTTCTTTCTTCCATTTCTCCACATGTTGTATGTGGGCGACCAAATTCAGTTCAAACCCTGTAACAAGAAAATAAGGTTCACCTCGAATAGTGAGAAGTGTGTCACCAACACACACACCAAGAAGATTCTTTGTTTGAACAAAGCTCATAAAACCCAAATCCTTTGTCTATTCCAATCTAGTTTAGGAACTTCAATCCACAATGAAAGTAACTTACCATGAAGTCTTGTTTCAAAGTCCCAATCGTCAGGCAATCCTTGGTTCCTCAAACGTCTCCAATATTTAGAACTGTTTTCAGAACAATCAACATCGAGAAATGACCAATGAACAAATTCATATCGACCATTTTTCGTTCCGTGAAATGAAACATTTTTTTCTATCTCTTTGCAATGAGATTCATCAAAGACCCAAAAATTCACAGAATACCATCGTGGAATTCCAGTGGGAGCATGGCTCATCCACCACACAACACTATCTCCATCCTTTTGTAAAAGGATTCCATTATAGTGAGGAGGATCCTCGCAAGGAATGCAAACTCCAATTGGTTCTCCCGTCGGATAAACCAACGAATCGCCAAGCTTGATTTCTTCTGGATGAATTTTTCTCAAGGTGCCTCAATCTCAATTTGGAGGTCTTCGGGAAGATAGTGTGTAATGAAAGTGTTGGTTCGAACTGACATACCAACATCTACATTCTTGCTTGTCTCCGCGAAGGAGAAAGTTTTTGATTTGAGTGTTTGCCCTTCGGCAATCAGGTCAATATTCCAATCTCTGTACATTGGATTAGAGATCAAAATTTCAATATCATAGATATGATACCCATCAGCAGTGTCATATCTACGCTGCCCGTCAGTATCATTCATCCACTCGCACTCCCAACTATTACCTTCAAATTTTCCATATGCAGGAATCCATCCTGCATTGATAAACTCTAAAATATTTGGGACTCTCCAGTTCCTCCTTCTAAAGGAGTTTTTATTGAACTTTAGATTCAACTTAGAAACAATGAAACAAGGAAATCGTTCCATGGACGGAAGTGGATACCACAACATTTTGCGTCCAATAACAATGTCTCCAACGCAAAGGTCAGAAAGAAAGATTTTTTTGGTCGGCATCATCAATGTTCCGAGGAATGATTAGAAGAGTTTCGTTTTCCACCTTTTTCTTGTTTAGAGAACCGTAAAAATCTCCGGTCTGAGAAACTCGTCCTTCAAAGGTTTCAAATTTTTGAAGCTTATAACCAATTCCCATAATATGATTTTTTGTGATTTTTGGTAATCTGTTACATTCTGAGTTTCCCCAAACTCCGGAAATAAAAATTCCAGACCAGATAACGTGTTTTTCTCTACCTCCAAGCATATTCATCGTCATATTTTCATATGGTGTATGATGGTCATCTTTGAGGATTTTGATATCTGTCACGATAAAGTAAGGACGGTAAACCCTCCTTTGATACTTCGCAACGATAATGTCGCCAACTTGCAGTTCAACAAACTTGATAGTTTGAAACTGGTCTTGAGTATGTTTTCCCATGATTAGATCCAAAAATGAAAGTTATCTATATAACTCTGAGTCAGAAAGGCAAACCAAATTCTCATTCTGGCATATTTCGTGCCATTGATCTCAACAATAGTACATTCACAAACTGGAATGTGCGTAGTGTGATGACCTTTACAAAAGGTTTTTAGAAACCTTGTGGCAGTGTCATCCGGATGTTCATTCTCAAAAGGTTGAATGAAACTCAGCCCTGTCAGTTTGTCCAGCCTGGCTATTCCGCCATTGGTCGAGTCTCGTCGAAATCTTCCATTTTCAATACCTTCAATAACGAAAAAAGGAATTTCATCCTCATCTACAAGGACATGCCCGATTTGAAGGTCGTTGTATGAAATTTTTGTTCTCATATCCCAACTCGAAGTTCAACGACTAAAGCGTCGTTGTGCAATACGCTTGATATTGGAACTTACAGGAACAGGGACGAGGTATTCAAAGAACCCAGCAGGAATGAAAAACTGTGTGTTTGGGGCGTTGACCATAGAAAAGCAATAAACTTCATTATCCCAGTTTTCTCTAGCCGTCCCATGAAACATCACCATCGAACCTTGACTAAGTTCAGTAATGACCTCAAGATTAGGATTTTCCTTTACTTCCGGGGGATGATACATCGAAAAGGTCCATCCGTAGTTAGGGACTACGGGAACCTCAGAAATTCCAGGCGGCAAGACCACACGGAAAGTCATGTGTCGCGTCCAATTACGAGCAAGTGCAATGTTCTGTTCGGTATCCATACTTTATCATAGCACGTGTTGTGCGGATTTTCAAGAAATAATTCAAAAAGCCCGAACAAGTCGGGCTTTTCTTTGGAAAGAATGAAGAATTCAAATAATTGGTGTCTGTTGTGTTGGAGCAGGTTGTGGCGCTGGTGCAGAGGTTGGTGTTTGTGGAGTTTGAGAAGTTGGAGTTTGTGGAGCATTTCCAGGCTGTGCAAGCTGTCCCTCGTCAGGGTTCACAATAACATCGATAACTTTTGTAAGACTTGCATCAAGTTCGGATTTTTGTTGGTCTGTAAACGTCTTGAATACTTCGCCCATCTTTGTATACACCTCGGGATCGGTGAATGACCTTCCTCCACGAATGAGGTTGAGTTTCTCAATCAGATCATCGAGGCTCATCGATGATTGAGGTGTTTGTTGAGTTGGGTCTGCCGGAGGCTGTTCTGCTCCTGGCATTGGAGGTTGAGCTGTTTGTGCAGGAGGTTGAGCAGGAGCAACAGGCGGAACTTGTTGTTCAGCTTGTTCCAACAATACACTTGAAACGGCACTTTCCAATAACCATCCAAGATACTTGAGATTTACTTCTTTGTTCTTATTCTTCATGTTCATTTCCCTTTGTAATTAGGCTTTGAAACGAAAATAAGCCACAACATAATTCTCTCGAAACTCCACCTTCAAATAATCAACAACTTGTTCCTTCACCAGCGTCGCTTGATTGCCCATAGGATCCACCAGTTTGACCTCTAACGCTACCAAATCTTTTAGAGGACGTCTCACCAGGGAGAAATAGTCTTCATTCCCTAAAAGGATTTGGAGTATTGTTGAGCCATCTGCAAGGTGTTCAACAGACATAACCGAACCTGAAAAGCTCTGAATTGGTGGTAATGCTTCGTCGGCATTATCGTTTATATGCCGGAGGTCAACTATCCCAACAAAATAGCCCGAAGGATCAGGTAGTGGAACATAACCAATTAGAGGACCAGACCCGTGTCCAAAGGTTGTGGGTGCGCCCTTTAGGCTGGAGCTGTTTACGTTGACTTGCCCAAAAGAAACCGCAGGAACCGTCCCAGCTAAGATGCTCTCTGTTTCTGCAACGTCCAATAGGTCATCGGACATGAAAACCTTTTCTTCTTCTTGTTCTTGAAACTTCATATCTCAAGTATAGATAGAAAAAAGAAAAAAGAAAAGGCACCCGAAGGTGCCTTTCTACATTCTAGATAGGTTTGGTTTTCAACCAACCGACTTGCGACGCTTGTCCGGGAAGACCGTTCGAGCCACAGCCATCTGATAACTCTTGAAGAGATTGTCATCCTCTTCAATGTCAGCTTGAAGCAACTCCTCGATCTGCTCGGGCTTGTATTGCTTTGCAATGTACTGCAAAGCTTCTCGCTCCTCGCGAGAGAAAGCGTGTCCCTTCGGGAAGAAGCCGAGAGCATTCATTTCTGCTCCAAACTTTGCCATGTCTCCCTTCGTCGAAGCAAGCTTCGCAGCAAAGGCTTTAGCTGCCTTCGACCGCGCCTCCTCGATTTTGGCGTTCAGGGCATCGAGCTTCTCTGGATCCATGTCGTTCGGATTGCCGCCGAAAAGCTGACGAAACTTGTTGAAGCCATCCTGCTCAATGTAAGCAGTCGCCTGGTGCGTGATTCCGAGGTCCTTCGAAATGTTGTGGAAGGTTTCCTCACCATCCTTGTTGTACTCGCGACGCTGCTCCTCGTCTTCTGCCTGTGCCTGCTCGATTTCCTTCGTCGCAGCCGGAAGCAAAGACTTCAAAGACTTCTTATCCTTCCACATCGTCACGATCTGGACGGGCGTCACAGGGAAAGCCTTGTTGGTCGAAACGTATTCGAGAACGTTCGACTCGTCGACCTTCGGACTGTACCAACGCTGACCCTTCTTGGCGTCAGAAAACCACTGACGCAAGATCCACTTCTTGAATTCCGGAAGCTCGTTCTTGCTGAGCTTGTTGAAGACCACGTTCTCTTGCTCGCTGAGCATTGCTTTTAGCTCCTCTTGCACGATGCGTTTCACTCGCTCTTGGAGTGTTTCGTGCGGTCGCTTCGTCTTAGTATTCTTTACCATACCACGTCCTGTTCTGTTTTTCAAGTTATATCAATTTCCCGTAAATTCGAGGGTTTTCAAGGTTCTTCACCGTCACCATTTTGGGACGGAACATCTGTTCCTGCCGCTGGAGGTGTCACGGATGATACACCAACAGGAGGCTGATAGACTGCAATTATGCGTTGGAAAGTCTTTACGATCGTATCATAAGCGATGATGGAAATGCCGCCTGAAAGCGTTCCTGCAAGCATACTTCCACCGACAGCCGTTCCAAAAATGTCCGGAACAGGAATTCCGAGGTAGAATGCAGCAATTCCAAAAAGAAATCCAACCAAAAGTGCGTGCCAAGTAAAGGTTAGATAGTACCACTTTCTCCAACCTACAAGGGCAGCAACCTCAGCTTTAGTTGGTTTATCCTTACCAAGGGCAATTCTACGAGCTGTTTGTCCAGACAAACCTATGATGAAAGGAACGACGCCTAAAACTAAAATCCACATAATCTACCTCTGCTTTGAGTAAATAGAGAATGTTTTTCAAACTATTCATCTTCAATTGTTTGACAACAAAAGAGAACCTTTACAACAAGTCCACTCCACTTACTTAAAGATTTGTCAAGGCTATGGTTATGAAACTTATAGGTGACTTCTTTGAAGTTTTTTAGATGAAAAACTCTTTGAACGTTTCCAAAGTAATCCAACAATGTAACTTTTGGATCGTCAAAAGCGCGTGGCGAATGTAAAAATCTCAAATACTCACGCAAATCTTTTGGAATCAAAACAAGAACTTCACCAATGTATTCATCCCCATGTTGAAATAACTGAAAGTCATGAAAAGAGTAAGGTCCAAGATTTCCCCAACGGAGAAGCATTGGACAACCTTTACTAACAATTGTTTCAAACTCAGTATCAGTCATTTTGTTCAGGGAAGTTTTGACAAACCCCATCCAATCAAAGATCCAATAACAAGTGTTCCAATCAAGGACAACACAAGAGTAAACTTTTCTCTTCTGCTCCACCCAACATCACGAGAAACTCTTTCAAGTTCTTCAAGAGCTCGATCTCTTCCAGAGTTTGCCATGTTTAGTTGAACTTGAAAGGCTTGTTGGTCTGCTTCCCTTGAAACATTGATTGTCTCAATGTTGGTTCTTGCCCAAAGTCTTGTTATTCCAACACGCCTGTTCATTTCCTCAATCAAGTTTCTTTGAACGAAAACAAAGTTTGTCATAATCCATGACAAAGCTTCATTGTTCAAAAGAATGCCAGCAAAAGGAGCACGTTGTCCTTCAGACAACAACGTTTGAAGTGCTCCAATGTTTGATGGAGGAGCACCAACTGACATTGTTGGTTCTACAAGTTCAAATCTTGGTGGCTCTGGTATTTCTTGAGCACTGACCTGAAATGTTGTGGATATCATAACCGCAACCAACACAGATGAAACAAATTTATGCATTTTCAATTTCTATGCTCCCATTTACTTGGTTTCCAAATACAGACCATCCAGTTCGTTCTCGCCGAGCGAACATTTCAAGTTTCTTTTGTGTTGGAAACATTTTTTCAATTATGTCTTGCACTTCTTCCGGCTTAGAAGAATGTGTTGTGAGTTTCTGTGAAAGAAACTGTTTTGCGTTTCTAACTCCTCTTGGTGAAGGTATCTTACCTCGTTTGCCAACAAGAACAAACTCACATTGTGTCATTGTGTAATATCCAGGGTTTGTCCTTTGTTTGTCCCAAACAAACGCAACTTGTTTGTATTGAAAACCCCAAGACTTCATAAGTTCAATGGCTTCATTCAATAAAGGTCCAGTTGCCCACATAAAAAGGAGACAATCTTTCTCTAAAAGTTTTTTGACATTCATCTTTTTCAAATCACTCAAAGACATTGTTGAATAATGATGTTGAGCACTTGAGTTGATTTTGTTTCCCAAAAATACTTTCTCTTTATATTGCCAAGGTGGATCAGCAACAATGATATCAAACTTTTCACTCATTGGGGTTTTCTTGTTGATAGACTTCAATGCCAAAGACCTCATTTAGTCTTCTTTGCATCTCTTTTGGATCTTTGCGCGATTCCTCAATGATAGTTTTCAATTCGTCTTCTCTTTGACGAACAACTTGTTTCAAACGTTCATCATGAAGTTCTTCAATTGCTAAAAGCATCTCATTATATCGAGCAAGGATTTCAATTTGTTTTTGCTCTTCACGTGCTCTGATAGTTTCAAGTTCACGAATGCGAAGTTGGTATTCTTCTTCACGTGAACGATATCCTTCTAACAGTCGTCTATAGTTTTGATTATCAACGCGGTTCTTACCAAGCAAAAGAAAAAGGGCTAAAGCACCAATAGCGAATGCAATAGCCCATCCCCATTTTTTGAACCACGCCCAAACAATCAAAAGTTTTTGTTTGGTCGTTTCTTTCATTTTAGTTCAAGGCTCCAATCTTGCCAGATTTTGGCAATAAATTAGTTTGCTCTTGCTCCTCCTGATAGTCTAACTCTTGCTCCATTAGATTGAGGATTTCATCTTGAATGGTTGCAATGTCAACCATAACTTCCTGATTTTCACGAGATATCGAAATGAGTTGGTTGACATTCGCTGTAAGATTATAAACAACCTTTTCAAGGTCGTCAATCTTTTGTCTTTCTGTGCTGTCATCAATCATTTTCATTCCAGTTTTGAATAGCTTCACGAGCATCTTTTTTATCATGGTGCTCTCCTTTTTGTATCTCTTTTCGGTGTTCTACGAAGCGTTCTTCAAGGAGAGAATACAAGTGATCATAGTCATTGATGTCATCAATGGCTTTCTGCTTGTTCTTCCAAGAATGAGCTTCATCAATGAGACTCATTACGCGTTCGTCACGAACAGACATTCTTTCAAGGACAAACCCAAGAAACTGCTGAAAGGCAATTCCCTTTTCAAAGAGAACTTTGCGACCTTCTAAAAGCAATAATGGGTCAACCTCGCTGACAATAAGTCGAGGACTAAATGACTTCTTCTTTTTCTTCTTCATGTTCAGCCTCCGCCAACTGGCCAAGCACCAACTGCAAGTGGAGCTTGTGGGTCTTCTTGTTGTTCAACAGAAAGACTATAGTTGGTTTGAAGAATGGTCATGAGTTGTTCAGCCATCGCCTCGTTGTAGTTATTCAGGATATAAGTTCTTGCTCTATTCAAGATTGTGGTTCTTGGATCAAGAAGTTGGTCATAATTTTCGACCAATCTTGCAACTGCACCTGCAAACTTTGCAAGGTCCAATCGCGGAGTTTTCATTGCTGCTTGAGAAGGTTGAGCTTCGCCTTCGGCTGCTGGTGTGTCACCGCCGCTGCCACCGCCAAGATCAAAATCAAGACCGCCTGCGTCTGCACCAGCATCTCCGCCGACATCATCAGCAGGTTCGTCTGGAGTTTCTTCTTCATCTGCTGGAGGTTCGGTTTGTTCATTCAAAATTCCTGCAAGTTTTTGAAGACGAGCTTTTTCAAACTTCATTCCTTCATAAACAGATTGAGTTGGAATTGCTTCACGTTCATATCGAACAAGATATCTATCAACCTTCATATCAAGGGAGTTGTCCGCAGGGACCTGCGTTGCAAAGTCTCCTCGGCGCTGATCTTGTTGATATTGTGGAGGTGAGACTTGTTCTTTGAAAATTAGAGATTTGATGCTCATGATCTTCTTCCTGACATTGGAGGAACAACTCCAGTTGGTACACGCTCCGGTCCAACTGTTGACGCAACAGGTGGTGTTGCTGAACCCATTCTACTTTGAACTGTATCTGGCATTGATGGAGGAGTACCAGCAACATCATCAATTGGTGGAACACTTGAGTTATGATCAAGTGTGATGACCTTTGTTGGTTCGCTTGAACCAATCGGTTGAATAAGCCACAAGTCTTTGAGGTTTGCATTTTCTGCAACGCTCATTCTAGCTTCGATTACTTGCCAGTTCAACTCTTTCATTGTTGCATTCAAGTACATGCGCTTGTCATTCACATAATCACGATAGTAAGCATGTTCCCAAACATCCATAACAATCACAGGAATTGCTCCAAGTGGGATGTTCACATTGTGTTCATCAATCATCACATTTTGATATGTGTTCGTATAAGGCTCATACACACAAAGTGCCCAACCATTTCTTGCTGCCATGGCACAAGCAATGAAATCGAACTGCCAGTTATCAAATGAACCGAAATCTCTTTGAAGTCTCATGAAAGGTAATGATGCATAAGAGATTTTTGAAGTCAAATCTCCAATATTCCCGAAGTAAAGTTCATGGAGTTTTGCTCCATTGAAGTTATAAGCTTGATCACCTTTCAATGATCTCCAAGCCGAAGAAGCTGAGTTGCTGTCAAGTTTGGAAGCAGCTACAAGGTTTGAGGTGTCCTTGTTGTAGCTGTCAACGTATTGTTTGTAAAGCGTCTCGTGGGCTTCTTTTGTGCGTTGGGACTGAGCCTCGGATTTATTGATGAAGGATTTTGGAAGAAGGATGGTCGCCTGCTCCTTGAGAACAGCAGGGTCTTGCTTCTTCGTTTCTTCCTTGAGTGACTTGACATTCACTCCGGATTTTTCAAGAGCATTGCGAGCTGCCTCTCTTGATAAACTTTCAATAAATTTCTTGCTAATATTCATCGTTGTGCCTTCTTTTTAGAATGCTTCAATACGAATAAATAGGATACTCAATCTTGTTCTATGAGATAACACAAAAAAAGGAAAGCCCAAAAACTTGGGCTTTCCTTTATAGGAGGAATAGGAAGTAAACTATTTCATTCTGTTTTTAGTTTACGAACCTTTGAATAGAATGTAGACAAACCAAAGTTACTTTCATCGTATTGTCCAACAACAATGTCGTATGGTCTGATATCTTGTTTATTCTTCGAAGGATCGTAACCCCAAACAAAGACGAGTTGCTGAACTTCATCTTGTCCATAGATGCGCATCTTCATGAAGGTCTTGCCAGTTTTAGTCTTTTTGACTTCTGTTGATGAGACAATTCCCCAAACAAGGTCGTTCTTTGACGTTCTCATATTCAGAGGAAGAATAGAGTGCTCTATGAACTTATCCTTTAGTTTCTGTGGAATGATGAAGTCAATATCAACGGAACCTGCAAGTTGTTGGAAGAAACCAATCTTTTCCTGTGAAGTCCACGCAGGAATACTTTGAGCTTCCTCGATCAGTTTCACAAGGAGTTCTTCATGATTTCTATTCTTCTTTCGAGAACATGCACGCTTCAATTCATCAGCATGATCCACAACAACATAGTGGAGTGCAGCATAGTTTGGAAACTGCTTCCCAACTCCAACGATATCCATCGAGGAAAGTCCCTCAAGTTTGATAATCGTTGAAAGAGCCCGCTTATTGAACTTGGAATGCCTCCAGTTGCCTCCGCTATCCCAAAGCAAATCTTCAACAGTTTTGTAAGGACGATAACGATTTAGTTCGCTTTGAACGGCTGCTCCAAAATGTTTGATCGTATTGAATGATGGAAGGATTAGATTGTCCTTGATAATAACGATGTTTTCGCTAAGGTTGATATCCGGTCTTTCAATCTTGTATCCAAGTGCCTTCAACTCATTTTGAGCAATAACCTTTGGGTCTTCACCTGTTGCTGTCTTTCCCTTCGATGTTGAACAGTAGTCAAGATATGAAGCACACCATTCATCAGGGTGATATGTCATGAACCATGCACAAATGTAGGAGTTGATTGCATATGCAACAGCATGAGCTTTGTTGAATGAGTAAGCAACCAACTTTTCCATCTTGTCAAAGATTTGACCAGAAACATATTCCGAAATATCGTTTGTTTCCTTGCACTTCATGATGAAGTCATTTCGAAGAATGTTTCTCTGACGTTCAGCTTCTTCCTTGTTTGAAATATCTTTCTTTGTGAAAGCTTTTCTAATGCTGTCGGTTTCTTCCAAAGGAAGACCAGCAAGTTTGTGGTAAATCATCTGCAACTGCTCTTGGAAGATAAGCAGTCCAGAAGTTTCAGCAAACACTTCCTTCAAAAGTGGATGTTCAAACTCAACAGTCTCCGGATTTTTTCGGTTATTCAAGAATAGTTCATCAACCTTCAAAGAAAGAGGTCCCGGACGGAAAATGGAAGTTGCGATTGCAATGTCTTGAATACTCTTCGGTTTCATTTCTGCCATGAACTTTTGAGTATTCTCTTTGATGAACTGGAAAATGCCTGCATACTTTCCGTCCCAATAGACGGTTTTGTAAACGTGCATATCATCCATTGCGTTATTGTCCGGATGAAGATTTTGGTAGAACCAACTTCTTACGTCTTTGAACGTAACGTAACGTCTTCCGTTCTTCTTTAGAATGCGACGAATTGTATCTTCAAACATTCGAAGAGTTCCGAGTCCCAAGATATCGAACTTCAAGAAACCAAAGTTCTCAAGATGACGAAAGTTCAAACCTTCAGACCATGGAGTTTGAAGACCACCTTTTGCCTTGATGATAGGCATATTGTTTTTCGTATCATTTGAAATGATGACGCCGCCAGCATGTCTTGAAATGGTTCTCATTTGTTTGAACAGAACGTTCAAAGCCTCACGGAACTTTGGATGCGACTTCTCCATTTCTTCAATGAAACTCTTGAAAGATTTGGAATCACGTTCAGCAACTTCGAACGTAAACTCCCAAACTTGAGCATCGAAGCCTGGTTGTTGTTTTGCAACCTCCATAGCTTCTGCCTTCATCTTTGCTGTGTAGTTGTTCACAACATCGAACGGAACATCATACAAGCGGGCAAGGTCTTTGCAAAGAGAAGCTACTTGAAGCTGAGCAAAGTTTGAAACTGGAATGACGTTCTCGTCACCGAAATATGAAATGAGTGTTTTGACGGCAGCATCTCTGTCAGAGAAGTCGCTGTCGATATCAGGGAAACCTTTCTTCTTCTTGGTCAAGAACCTTTCAAAGATAAGTCCGAAACGAATTGGGTCAACTTGTGTAATCCCAATGATATATGAAAGCAAAGAGCCACCAGCAGAGCCACGAGCAGCTCCAATAAGTTGGTTTTCGCTAATCAACTCCATGATCTTCGCATATGTCAAGAAATACTTCTCGAACTTCAACTCTTTGATTACTTGAAGTTCATGCTTCAAACGATCAACATATTCATTGAAGTTTGACTTCTCTTCAAGTTTTCTGGTCTTCATTCCCTCCTTCGCAAGAGAGACAAGAGCGTTGAAAGCTTGAGTGTCCTCATCTTTACCAGATGCTTGAAGCTCATCAAGTTTATCTGCACTAACAAGCTTTTCGAGAACAGGAAGTTTTACAGTTCGGTCAGGTTCGGGATTTTCGATTTGCTCATGAGCAATCGACCAAGTACGCTCGATTGCATCACAAATCATGTCATTGTCATAGAAATCGTAAACGCCCTTACCAGTCTCCAAGTAAGAAGCCCAAACTTGTTCTGCATTCTTTGGGTATAGATGACACTCAAGTTCATCGATAGATTTTGGAATGTTGTCGGAACTAAGCTCCTGCTTGAACATCTGTTGTTTTGCCATCATTTTGTAGATGGTTCGTTCTCTCCAGTGTTCAGGACGAGCATAGTGAGCATCAACAGTTACAATACAAGGAATCCCTGTTCGTTTACTGTTTTCGATAAGATGGAAGTTCAAAAGGTGCTGAGCTGGGATTTTGTTGAATTGAAGTTCCCAATAGAAGTTTTCTTCTCCAAGTGCCCATTGAAACTTTTGTCCAAGCTTCGTCAACTCTTCTTGGATTTTGTCGAAGTTGTCCATGTTTGGACCCCACTTACTAAAGTCGGGCTCAATCTGATTGTCATAGATGATTTTTGCTGGTTCTCCACCCATACATGCAGAACTTGCAATGATGTTTCCTTTTGCATGTTCCTTGAGTCCATCGAAATCCATACGTGGATAGAGATAGAAACCATCAATGTATGAGTTGCTCACCAAGCGAAACAAAGATTTTAGACCAGCTTGGTTCTTTGCCAAGAGCACCAAGTGAGAACGCTTCTTTAGTGGGTCTTTGACCTTGCGCTCTTTTGTTTCCTCTTCGTTTTCAACGACAGTTCCGCCTTCCTCTTCTTCATTCTTTTCTTCCGAGGTTTCAAGGTCGTCCTGTTCCTCTTCGGCTGCCTTACGTGCTTCTTCCTTTTCGATCTTTCTCTCTTGGTACATTTTGTGCCAATCAACAAGAGAAGGAATGAAATAAGCTTCAACGCCAGGAATTGCTTTGAAGTTTACTCCTTTTTCTTTCAACTTCTTTGCATGAAGATACTGATGCGAGAAACCATTCATGTTTCCATGATCGGTCAACGCAAGTGCATCTGCTCCATTTTCGATTGCAAAATCAATGTGGTCTTGTGGAAGACCAATAGCATCGCCAATTGAAAGGCATGAATGGCTATGTAGTCCAACAAACTTCTTCGGTGTACGTTCTGTCATGTCTTCATGATAGCACGAGAAACAATATCAATCAATTGAAAAAGGTTGGGGATCAAACAATCCCCAACCTTTATTTCAAAATTTATTATTCAAGAATCAGACTTGATGCACAAAAGTCCATCAAATGCTTGCTTACTTGAACCACTAGTGCCCAAAGTAAAGCTCTTATTTGAAGCAGCAGTCCAGTTTCCTGTAAATGCCCAAGTATTTTGATATCCAGAAGATTGACTCCAAGAAACAACACTATTTGTCCAGTCTATTTCCATTTGTAACTTTTCACCGGCTTGCCAAGAAACATTGAAAGAAGCTTTGTGAACTCCTGTTGATGTTCTAATTGATGGAGAATAAGTTCCAAACTGGAAATCTCTATTTCCCGGACTTACACTTGAAGTAAGTTCTAGACCATATGGATAAAAATCATAGTTTATTAGAGGCAAATCTCTGTTTGGAAGAGAGCTTGAATATGAAGGAATACACTTTAGAGTAATTCTTGTTCCCTCAATTGCAGGAGTAAAATCTGGCTTCACAATGTCTCTTGGTTTGTTAGAAGACGATGGGAAAACAGAAATTGTTCCAGGGTAAGCATAGCTGTCTGAATCATTCAGACATACAAGTTGTGGATGAGCCAAAACAACAGCACGGTTCACTGCTTCTTGTCCTCCCCAAGGATTTTGAACTGATCCTGTTGTTGCAACTGGATAAATGATAACTTCTCCAAGTGAGTTCAAATCTACATTTGGATTGAATCTAAACCAGAAGTAATACCAATCGACATCATCTTCATCTCTGAAGAGATATGAACCGGAAGCAAAAGGAATGTCTCCGTCATTACAATTTGTTGCAGATTTTAGTTCAAGGTGACCTGTTGCAGGAACAAGACCGACCTTGATATCAAAATCATCACCATTGTCATAATCAGTCAAATGAATACCAATGATACTGTCATCATTTTCCTTTTGTGCCAATATGGAAAAGGTTGCTGCACCATTGACTACTGTAGGAAATGTTGCAAGGGCTGCGCTACCTTTAATTCTGCCTCCAATACTTGTCATTTTAAGATAAGAGGCACTTGTAACAATATTTGGATAGCTAGAATTCTTCAATAATGGAGATGGATAATGCGTTTTAGTTACAGCTCCGGCGGAGGGCAAAACACTCCAACTGAACGGTGATTTAAAATCCATGTGCGTAATACATTGATTAATGTCGCTTTCAACCAATATCCATTCTTCTCCAGTGGTTCCAGTAATTTTATCTGCTACGTCTCTTAGTGTGTTTGGTGGAATTACATCAAATTCATATGTGATTGTTTGTCCGTTGAATGCTTTCCCTGTTCCTGTTTGGAAAACTAAAGGACATTCATTTGTTGTTACTTTTGATTGTGTTACTTGATATGTTGGCATGAACTTTTCTCCTGACCCCAAAGGTCAGGACTAAATAGTTCATTTCACCATTTCATTCCATCTTGGATCACTTTCTTTTATGAAGTCATCCTCAAGAGATTTCATGGATTTTTGTGTGATTTTCATCCATCCATGTGTTCCTCCCGCAAGAACATGGAGCCAACCAGCAAGATAGATTGTATTTTTTGTATTATCAGGAAGACGTTGTTTTGATGAACTACAAATTATTTGAACATCTCCCGCAAATCCGAGAATTTCTTTTGAAGTCTGCCAATCTGGCACTTGTTCGATGTATTGAAAGGTTACAACTTCATTGTCTTTTGTTTTCAACAATTCAATGTTGTCATGATACTTGAACTTCGAAGGCGGTCCACCATTAGTGAGATGTAGTTCTGGTTCAGTGACAATTACAACATCACCTTTTGTGATTGAATTTCTCAGTTTCGAAACTCTTCCTTCTTTTTTCTCATATAATCCCCGAGATTTTCCATTATACAAAAAGGTTGCATTCTCTTTGAAATGTTCCCAATTGTCAAGAGTACCTTGGTCGACGTCTTTTTCCCTCTTTTCAATTTTCTCAAACTTTATATCAATCTTGACAGGGATGATCTGGAAAGTTCCTGGAATATTCCACATGATAAATGTTGGTTTGAGTCTATTGAGGTCACTTGGTGCATACCTGCTGTAAAGCATGTATCGATGCTTGTACTTTATGTTCTTTTTGATCACCAAACCAAGTTTGAAACTATTGTAATGTTTATCTCGAATTTCCTGAGCGTGTTGACTCTGCTGAGATATAGTTTGATTACTTGCTGGTATGGTTACCTGTCTCTTCAAATTTCTTATTGAAAACACATCAGGCTTATGGTGTTCCAGAATTTGCGCAACCTCAATATCAGAACTTATCCATTTGAACTTTTGAATAACCTTTTCTAACTGCGAAGGTGTAAGTGATTCGATGGTTTTTGTTGAGAAGTTGTAAACTAACATAATGTTAGGATATCACACGGCATTTTTCTTCTCAATCACAATTACAAACTCTTTATTGTATTTCTTATCCCAATCTTCGACCGCTCCTCGTCCAATTTTTGCCATGATGTTTCGTTGATATTTCACTTCATTGAACCAAAATGTTTTGATTGAACCGTGATTGAATAGAGTTGTTCGCAGGTCTTCTTCACTCAAAATGCCTTCATTGTTATATGAAAGTAGGATGAACTTGACAGGAAGTCTTTCAATCAAAACCTTCAGAGCGTCCTTGCATTCTTTTGGTGAATACCATGGCGAAACAAACTCTTCATCATGACCATCAGCAGAAAAAATTCTATCTTTTCTTCGATTTGTTGAAAGACCAACTTCCGGTTTGTCCCAAAGAACTATGCTGTCCCAAATGTGGTAATAGGAACCGTAGTTGTGACTTGTGTATGGAGGGTCAAGATAGGCAATCGAAGCAGGAGGATATTGGATATCCTGCGAACTTCCTCTGATGTGTTCCCCCGTTTCATTTTCTATCGAGCCTTCTAGGACCAGTTTTAGGTCATGGTCTGCCCTTTGAGCTTTCCATTCTGTGAGATAGGACTGCTGCACACCAACGGTATTATCTACCTTGTCCAAAGCGAGAATAAGGCAAGCAATCAATGCTCTCTTGTCAAGTAAGGATATCTCAAGATCGTTATACAGTCGTTCAATTTCATTTCGAATAGCATCTGCCTTCTTGCCATTCTTAGGTTTCCAAACTCGAATGTTCCTACCATTTGAGGATTTTACATCACAATAGTTTTTTGTAATCCAATCCTCGCAAGGAGGTATTGAGTTTAGATGCTGAATCCACTTTTTCAAACATTTTGGATTTGGATGTTCAATGAACAAGGCGGAGAAGCATTGTGAAGCATAACTCAAGTCACTTGTCGTAACTTTGTAGTCTAGTTGCCTAAATGCCTGCGCAACTCTTGTTGTTCCTGTAAAAACATCAATCATCGTCTTTTCGTGAGTTGGGAGTTTTGAAACAATCTCCTCAATGAAAGGAATGATCTTTTTCTTGGAGCCCAAATATTTTATGCCGTATGTTGTTGAAGACATACGGCATAGTTTATTTATTTTGTTTGGAATGAATTGGTTGAACTATAAGTATTTTGAACTAATGGAACATAACCAATTAGAAGACTGGTTGCAGTTCAACAAACTTCTGGTTTCAAACTCACTTGTGGAGGTGTTCGAGGAGGATTCCATGCACCACTTGCTATTTCTTCAGCAAGAGTCCCTTCCTCAACCAAACGAATGTTTCTATCATGAAATCTGTCTGGTCCAAATCCAATCAAAAGTTCGACTTGAGTTGTGTGTGGCTGAACCTCAATCAAAGGAGAAGACTTTCCTTGCTTCAAAAACTTTCCTCCGCCATAGGGTTGCACTTTATATTTCACAGAACCAAAATCTGGTCCTGTCCAAAGATGAACAAAGCCCCATTCAAGATGAGTGTCCAAAACGTGTTTTGTCCTCTCTTGATAAGAGAAAATTGAAAAAAATCCGTTCATCAACTGAAACTCATAAAAGGTTCCTGCGTGGCTGTAGATTTCCCAAGACCGACAATACTTGATTACTGTTTTGTCCGCAACCCAACCTTTGTCTTTTCCATTGGCTCTTACATAAGGGACCATTGTTATCAACTCTCTTGAGTATGGTCTTCCAAAACGATACCAAGGAAGTTCAACATTGAAAGTTCTATAAGGCTTTGATGGAGGTGGTGGTGTTAGATTTGTTTCTCTATAAGGCATATCAATCTCACTACTCAAACATTTTCAACTGGATGAAGCATTGCAATTTCATCTTCGATGTTCTTTCGAGCCTTCTTCTCAAACTCTTCGAAAATGTAAGAAGAGTGTGCATTCTCAAATATAAGAGGCTTTCGTTTCAGTCCCTCAAGAAAGGCACGCCGACCTTTCCAAAAGGTTTTTTCATCAGTCCAATAGAGATACTCTTTCTTTACGTTTTCAACGTATCGAGAGTATTCTCCCCAATCCGATCCCATGATTGCATAATCAACGTCATCAAACAAAGATTTCAACGCATTCCAACGAGCAATCTCTTCATTTGAATAATGAGAACTTACCGTATTTTCAGAACCTTTTAGGTAAATCAAATGCAGACAACCAAATGGAGAAAATGTGCCGCCCTGAATTTTTCCTGGCGAGTTTCGAAGTTCATCATTTAGATGAGTTCTCAAAAGCTCCGCAGAAAGTTTCTCACTTTCCATTCCCGGAATGTAGATTGCATCATGATACAAGAAAGCAAGTTTGAAAAGCTCCTTTTCAACATCAGAAATGCTAAGTCGATCTGTGAGAGCAAAGCATTTCTCGATATGAAGCCAGTTATGATAATGTCTGTTTGGTGCGTTGTAAAGTGGTGCAATCAATGGCAATTTTTCAAGCCAAAGACTTCGCATTTTTTCAATTTTGTAGATTGAGACAGGATGCATAATTTTCTCTTTCAAGTAACAAAGTACAATCCACGTGGTTGATCACCTTTGTTTATTGTGGTCTGCCACGAACCATATCCCCATGTGTCCGGACATTTTCCGTTAGTTGATCCAATTGGATAAATGTAAAAGTTTTCTTCGTCTTCTTCAAGAACTAAGAAGAGAACAAAACTCTTCAAATGTTCCGCAAAGAACATGTCACCAATTTTCCAGTTCTTTATGAGCTTGTCTTTCCGCTCAAAATAAGGAAAACGACAAGGAATTTCAGGAACACTTATGTATTGCGAGCCTGACATGATGTTCTCTCAATCCTCCCCCGACTTTTTGAAAGGAGGTTCGTACCGCAAACTTTGTGAGTTCTTCATTCATTTCTGCATCATCAAGAATGAGAAAGTTTTTTACATGAGGATTTTCATCAAGGAAGGTTTGGATTTCAACTGCTCTTGGAAAAGGTTCACCTTCTTTTCCACTTCTTACATTCGGTCCAGTTTTCCCAACAAGCTTACCAATGAAACCTTTCATTTCTAAAGCAGATTGAAGAACCTCTAAAGAGTGATAGTTCCTCATTGTTGCTGACAAGATTACCAAAACTTTATTTGGTCCACCAAGTCCTCGGATGATTTCATTCAAATGTTCAACATGAAAGGTCATAAAGAACGAAGAAACATTCTCGACTTCCGTCCCACCCCTGTCAAAATCCTTGAGGTTTGCTTGAGAGTTCAAAACTCCATCAATGTCAAGGAAAATGTAAATCTTGTCATCCATGCTTCATCATAACAGGATTTTGGACAAATTTCAAGCTTTCGCATATAAGCGAATAGCAGCCGATGGTTTCTCTTGTTCAGCTCCCCGCGCCTCGTGCCGTAAGAAATTTTCAATTACAATTTTATGACTTTCATCGAGTTTCAAAATGCAACGTTTTGTTATTCCTATAATTCGGAAAGTCAATTCTTCATCTTCTATTTCCTCAATAACACAAAGACCAAAATCATTGAAAAATCTAAAAATAAAAAGAGTTCCAAGTTTGACATCATCCAACTGAACAAATGGCAACTCTTCAAACTGTTCATGTGTCATTTGGAAGTTTGTCAACATAGTTTTCTCAAACTAGTTTCTGATGTGTTTTTCGCTCTAAAGAGGTAAAATTCCATTCCTACAATGAGATGGGGAGCAAAGTTTTCGGTTACTCCAATGCATGTAAGAAAAATACGGACAGGGTCCGAATTGTCAGAAACTAACCAAAAAGAAAATGATGCTTCTTTATCCTCATCTTGCGTATACGATCTTTCAACGAGAATATCTCCAACAGACAAAGGAACCATTGGAGATATTTGTTCAAGTTGGCAAAACTTCTCATCTGTCATTTCAATGATCATAGCTGACCTTAGAAAACTCTTCTCAAATCATTTGCATAGTTTTTATAAGCTATAGCAAAAGCTTCTCTTTTATAAGAGACGCAATGTCCGGGAACAAGTCCAGTATCTTTTTTGGAATAGTAGTCATCTGATCTTGCCAAAAGAATAAGATCAAATCTTTCTGGATTTGGATTGTTCATTACCAACCAAAAACTAAATAACGTTTTGAGGTTATGTCCTTTTGGCGGAACCCACCTTTGAATAATAATGTCCCCAACTTCCATAACCTTTGTGAGTTCTGGAAGTTTGAAGAACTCTTCATCCGTCATTTCGAATCCCATTCAACAAATCTTTCTCAAAAAACGGTGGCATCGGGACCAAGCGAGTAATTCTCTCGAATAGAAAAGTTTTGCTCCAAGCTCCACTCGTTCATCATAGCTTTTTGTCTTTCCGAGAAGCATGAGTTGTACTCTTTCCGGATTTTCAATAATCAATAACCACAAAGCAAATGAGACTTCATGTTTATGAGAATCAGGCGAAATTCTTTCAATGAACATGTCACCAGATTCGAAATCTGAGTGTTCTGTAAGTTCATAAAACTTTTCGTCTGTCATTTCAAATTCCATGTCACATCCCGTAAATTTTCCAAAACACACTGGAACATAAGTTTGAACAATTCAAATAGTGCTTTTCTGGAAATACATCAAACCAATCTGGTTGCGTGGATATTCTTTGAATTGAACAAAGAATGTCCTTTCTGTTCAGTCTTGTTGACTCCTCAAACAGTGAGATGATAACGAATAGAGCAAATCGGTCAGAGACTTGAAGATCAAATTGATCATGATAAATTAGAAAAGACCCGCATTGAATGTCGCTTACATTCTCCACGGATCTTCCTTGATGCCACATTTCTTCAATCATTGGGAATCTCAAGATTCTGCATAAAGTCGCATTTCGCTAATTGCGGTTGTTGCGCCAAGTAAAGGTGTTGCTGGTTTTAGAAACCTTGGAATTGAAAGTTTCTGGTGCGAATCAACATCCAAAGAAAAGCGTTTGCTTTTTGCAATAATACGAAAAGAAACTTCCTCGTCGTCCACTTCTTCAATGATACAAAGACCAAAGTCATAAAAAACTCTGAATATGAATAGAGTTCCAAGGACGACATGCTTCTGTTCAAGTTTCGGTAAATCTTGAAACTGTTCAAATGTCATCTGAAAATTCGATAACATCATCCATTCCAAAGAAAGTCTTGATAGTATCCGATTACTCGCCTCGAATAATCGTATCCATGGTCACAACTTCCCGAAGCGTACATATTCAAAGCCTTGTCGATGTTTCCACAACGTTCAAGAGAACGTCGAAGAAGACTGACACTTGTTCGAATAACCTGACCTTGACAGTGTCCGAGTCTATCTCTACAAAACTGCTCACGGAATCTTCGATCTCTTACAAAGCGCACAGAACGTCCGTGAGGAGAACGTGGATGAAGTTGCAGAATACCTCTTGTTCCAATCTCTGATTCAGCATATGCATTGAAACGACTTTCATGATATGCTTGAGCAAGTACAAGCCATGGAGAAATTCCATTTGCTCGTGCTTCATTCCAAATGATATTTACATATCTGCGAACAGTACGCTCGCATCCATGAGGTGTATTTCGACACCAAGAAACGTAAACAGGATTTCCGTTTCGGGTCATAAAAGACCCATCATTCCAACGGAGAGTTAGTCGGTTCAAAACCTTTTCGACTGCTTCCAACGGAGCAGGCTCACAATATGGAGCAATGCTTACAGAAGGTTCCTGACCTTCTGCTGTTGAAGCGCAAAAAGAAAGATGAAGTGCAAAAGAGATAGCCAAAGCCATAAAGATGGCTTTATGTTCAGTCTTCATACGCTTCATTAGAACGTCCCTTCTTCTCAAGATGACGGAAAGTGATGATGCCGCTTGAAGTGTCGTACGGACTTACTTCAACAGTAACGGTATCATTCTCATAGACATTGATTTTGTTGTAGTGAATCTTGCCTGAAAGTTTGGCTTTGATTTGTTGAGGCTTACCATCCTTTCCCTTGAATTCAACTACATAAATTCCGCGATTACACGAGGTAACGCGACCCTTAATTTCAATCTTATCAGTCAAAAGTATTTTCCTATTTTTTGTTTGTTGAGAAGTTGTCTTCATGGACAACCAGCGATGTATCCATCATCGCACATTTTGACGAATATTTCAAGCATACTCGTCAAGAATAAGTGCATTTGAAAGATCAAGATCGATTAGAACTGTATTATGAGTTGGTTCAATAGATACAAGAATGGGAAGTTGATAAGCTGGATTTGTTTCTGTCATCAAGCAATGAGCCCGTCTATGTTCAAGAAGAACTTTGATTTCATCAATTGTTGATGGTCTTAGAAGTTTGTTTGTAAAAAATCTATTTGCAAGATCCTGATAATCAGTCAGCACTCTTGCTATGTCTCTTTTTAGAACTCTTGTTTTCATTTCTTGTTCTCTTTCTTCATGTGGTCATAGAACGGAACAATCCTGTTTTTCAAATACCAACTCTTTGAAGGAGCTGAAAGGAATTCATCTGCTGTTTCGCTCGGGACACCAACGTAATCATACACGGCTCCATTTTTGAAAAACACTGTGAGATTTTCCATAAAGCTATCATATTCGATAGCCTGGATGTTGTTACTTTCAACAAAGGTTTTTCTGAAACTCATACAGTTTATTCTGTGCTGCAATTGCAAAGGGCTCCATTGAGGAGCCCTTTGAAGTTTGTTCAAATATTGTTCAGTTGACTGACTGAACAATCCCGCTGTGACGATAGGACCAAATTTCAAACTTGGAACCATCTTCTCGTTCAAGCTCAAGCTTGATCTGTCCAAAACGACCAGCCATCTTCTTTGCTGAAAGCAAAGTGTGCATTCCCGCAAATGAAGCCTCATTCGAGGTAACATTCACTTGAATGTTGCTCTTTCCAATCAAAGAAAGGAAGGTTTCCTTGAGAGCTTCTGCATTCTGCGCGTCATGCGAAAACTCTGTTGGCACCGAGCTTTCATCCGCATAGCCGAGCATCTTGATTTCGTTGTTTTCCGTCCACTTGACGTTCAAGATTTCATCACTGTTTGGAGTGCCAAAGGACATTGTATGTCCGGAAGAGACGTCTTCAACCCGCGCGATCATTGAAGCTCCCTTTCCCTTTCCTCGCTTTACTTCCAGAAGTCGATACTTTCCAGAAGTACGAGACGAGTTAGATCGGAAACTAACTTCAATCTCCTCTCCGATGTGTGTTTTGCCTAGGTCAGTGATTAGTGTCTTTAGTTCTTTCTTGTCCATATTTTTCCTCTTGTCCTGCGTTGGATCAAGTTTGGGGTTTAGTTTTTGTTGTTTTTGTTTTGGTGGCTTGGTGTCTGCCCTCACTGTAATAAGTGTAGCAGACTGTTGACCGAGATTCAATGCAATCTTTTCATCAAAATTTTTCTGCGCCTCAAGGAATTCCTTTGAATTGATTGAAACGTCACAAAACTCTTTCAAAGGAATCCAACATGAAGTTTTTAGAACCCGAGCATAACCACCGTCGGCTGATACAGCAACCGAACCAAACTCCACTCTTTGACCTTCTTGAAAAGAATGTTGCTTCTTGACAAGACTTTTGAAGTCGAAAGACGACAAAAAGCGTCCGGTCCCAACCACGACTTCTTCGCGTGGACCGGACGGACGCTTTACCCAACGAGCCTTATAGTTTTTTGCCATGCTCAACTTTCGACTTCTTCAACCTCTTCAACTACCACAGGCTTTTCAGGCATGTACTTTACTGGCATGATGTTTGGATACAACGCGGGTACGAGATTGTCGCGCTGCTCAAAAGTCGTAATCTTTGTGAACTTTCCATTCTCTTCCTGCGCAGAGATAAAGGAAGGAAAGAACATGTACTTGTCAAAGTACGTTGAATAGGCGGAGATTCCGAAGACTCCTGCAAATCGCTTCTTTTGAGACTTCATCTTCACCAAGGTGTTTGAAATCACCTTTTGAAGCTCAGGAGAAAGTTTCAAAATCTGATATCGCATGAACATGAAACTCCCATGCGGAGGAGTCATTGTTGCGAAATGGGTTGACGCATATGTTTGCGGTCGTGCCACAAAAATATTCGTGTCGTTGTTCTTTGTCCAAGAGAACATCGAAAGCCGCTTGGCGGCGCTCAGGTCCAGCGGCATGTACTCATAAATCGGATGAGCAATGAATACCTTGTCCGCAAGGTAGAAAATCTCACCGGGAAGAAAAGTGTCTTCCGGGGACAACTCCTTTTCTAGCACCGCAATCTTTGCCGTCTTCTTATTCATTTCTTATACCTATCTTCTGCGTACATGAACAAAAACTGTTCGATTAGAAACTCTCCGAAAGTACAATCTTCCTGTCCCGACTCAACAAGAGTCTGAAACTTTGCTCTCATTTCCCTGAAAAAGAGTGGATTGCCTGATCCTGCGTAGGTGTTCATTAGTTGGTGAAAGAAAGCTTGACCCTTCGCTTTCCGTCGTCGATACTCCAAAACCGTTTCACGGTCCCAAGGCAAAAGATCGGGGTCACCATCCTTTTGTGTGTGGCACGCGTGGCAAAGAGGCTGAGTGTTCAAGGAGATATTCATCCCACCCTTTGACATTGGGTGGATATGATCCAACGTTAGCCTAATTACTCGTCCGTTCTTCACAGAACCATGACGAGCCCCACACGCGACGCAAGACCAGTTGCTTGAAGAAAGCAGACAAAACCAATCATAAGTTCGAAGGCGTCCATATACTCCGTGCCTCCGGGCACGCTTGTTGTTCGAGTTGATCGTGTTCTGAACGTTGCGATAACAACACAAGCATACGCCAGGGAAAGGTGATCGCTTTCCACGGACAAGTTGCGTCGTCTCGCATCGCTCACAAGTGGGCATATCTTGATATTAGCAGGTTGGATGCCGAATTTCAAGTAATGCTAAGTGCCCGGAATTGCTCACTTTTTTCGCCCCGGATTTCCCGAGGTTTCTTCGACCTTTTTCTTCCGATAACGCTTAACAATTCCTTCATCAATTCGGCTCTTTGTATCCTCGCGCTCGACACCAAAAAAGGCTCTATTTTTGGTGAGTTCTTGAATCGTTGCCAAGCTGGAATTCATAAGGTTTGAAAGTTCAGTGATGTCTTTTTTGTTGGCTTCGCCTGCACTTAGGACTTCAATGCACTTAGGAATTAATGTCTGAATTTGCTCTAGACTATCACGCAAAATCTCCTGTTCCGTTCCAAACTTTACAAGAGACTTTAGTCTGTTTGCTGTTTCGACACCTTTGCGCTCATTTCTAGATTTTTCATCCAAAAGACGCATTTCTCGAAAAAGAGATTGAAGTTGTTTTATGAAAATTTGATATTCGTTTGTTGGCATGAAGATATACTCTGTTCCTAATTTTGTTTGGGTTTCAACAAAACCCTCAAAGCAGATATAGTTGTAGTGAAAAGCATCACGCTTCGTCGTGATGTAAAAATGTCCAATTGCACCGTCTGGATAAACGTACTGTACTATTTTTTTGTCGTTTTTCTTGATGAACCTTTGCGCGACAGTGGGACGAATCATTCCCCTGCCATTTTGTTCTGCGAACTTAGCGTGTTCGAGGCTTTCAACCGAAAATTTCTTTGCTGTGCTATGCAAGGCATTGTAACTTTTTGGCGTCCACCACCCAGCAGCCAAAAGACAAAGAAAGTCACCAAACCCTTCGGATTGAATTCTTGAAAAGTTTTTAGTCCACCACTTACAATTTTCAAGAGCGCCAGCTTGAGCTAGTGTTGGAAAACCATAAACAAAATCAGGGTCTTCCTTGAACTTCTCTGCCATCAGTTTTTTGATTTTGTGAAAATCCATCATTCGTCCTCAAGTTTTCGCTGTGTCATGTAACCAGCAAATAGCCTTTTCATGACGTAAATGATCTCATCATCTTCTGCATAGGTCAGAAATAGCCCAAGTGCCTTCATGAAGTTTCTCTTTTTTTCTGTCATGAACGTGAGAACATTTTCATGTGGAGGAACGTCTCTTTCTAGTTCACCAAAACCGTCAAGAAGAAGTTTCCAACCTTCATTCATCTTCTTGAGACGCTTGAGCTCTTTTTGCTGTTCAAGAACTACTCTCTTGGCTTTCATGAGTTCTTGTTCAGCAAGCCTAATATTTTCGTCAATGTTCATACCATGATTGTGCAACAATTCCGAATATCATTCAATTCATGGATAATCATGAGCCATGAATAGTTCCTGTCCCAAGTCTGCATCACCCGCGTTCGACAGTCAAACGAAGAAAGGCGACCCGAAGGTCGCCTTTTCACTCAAACTCTATCTTTTCGTCCCTTTGCTTTGAAGGTCAGGGCTTGTTCTCCAAGAATCGGACACCTCGGTCACTGATCTCGAAGGGGAAACAGACACCAGCAACACCGAAGCGGTTCTTCTCGACCGAGAGAAGACGTTCACCGTACGTATCGGAACGACGGTCCTTGTCAAACTCCAAGTGAAGGTGAACGTCGATCACGTGCTTCAACTTTCCCTTGCCAGCGTAGTCGCCGGACTTGTTGACGTGACCGATCATGAAAGCCACATTGAAGGACTGCTTCGCCCAACCCGAAAGGATTTCCGACGAACGCACGACAGCGTTGTCTTCCGACAACTGACGACCGCGAGTCTTCTTCCAGATGGGGAAACCGTCCTTGCCGAGTCCCTTCTTCTCCAAGAGAGGTTCGCCGGTCTTCTCGTCCGTGGCGTAGTTTGGAACGTCCAGAGTCGGAAGCGAGTCCTGAATCAGGAAAACGGTCTTGCCCGGATTTTCCTTCTCGACCTTGCGCAGGAGGTGAACCAAGCGAAAAACGTCCGTCTCGCAAGCCGGAATGAAACCGTGCTTCAAGCGGAGACGCTTCGTGGTCTTGCGCATCTGCAAGACACTCTCCTCGTTTCCATTGTAGAGCGCAACGTTGCCCGAACCAGTGATCGCATCAGCAAGCTGAAACATCAGCGTGCTCTTTCCACCACCGGGAACACCAGTCACCATCGTGACGGTCGAAGGCGTGATGCCGTCTCCAGCCATCAGAAGGTCAACGTTCTTCAATCCCGTGGGGATGTTGACCTCCATCGCAGCAGGAACGTCAATGTCCAGAATGTTCGTCTTCGTGGTCAGCTCGATGCCCGAATTCAAACCATTGATCTTCATGTATTGTTCTCCCTGAACCTGTGTCGTTTTGGGCGGCTCTGTGCCTGTCCCTCGATGCTTCTAAGATAACAGGTTACCACCAGACTTTCAAGGAATGCCCTGAAAATCTTCAAGTGCTTGATTTTGTTGGGGTTTTGGGTTGTGATATCGCGAGAAAATTGGCATGCAATTATTGTGCCAATTTCATGTCCCTCATTTGGAGGTGTGTCCAAAAGTACACACTGAACGTTTGTTCAGGCGTTTCTTTCAAGCTCCTCCCATTCTTTCTGTAGGTTGTCTTCAGCTTCAGTTGTGTCATTTTTGACACGATCTTTCTTTACAAAGTCCAACAAAGATTTACCGTTTCTAAGTTTCAGAAGAGCAACGGGAATTTTCTGTGCTGTTACGACAAAGTCCATGTTGTTTACAATGCTGTAAAGCGTCATATTGTCAATGAACAATATGTCATCAACTCTAATTGATTCCTTTCCAAGTTTGATTCGGCGCTGCCTTGAATGAATTTTGATCATATCAACGTCTTCTGAAAACTCGATTGGAAAGATATGATCAACTTCAACACTGCAAAGCTGCACAGAGTTGTCAGGAAGAATAACGAATCCAATCTTTTCATTGCCAGAATAATTTACTTGACTTCTCAACATAGAAGACCAAGTGTCAATCAGGAATTGATCATGAAAAGTTGATGGTGGTTCATTGAACCAAATAACAGAATTGAAGTTGTGGTTTGAAACTGATGGAACTTTTGAGTTGACCCACAATGGACTTTTTGAATGGATCTTTCCATCGATTATTCTAACAATAGAACCATCTGGTATCTCGAACCCTGTTCTAAGATACCATTTCCATTGTTTATCTTCATGTGTAAGCCAATAGTGCATCTGGTTCACTATATCAGAACTTGAACGGAATTTCAAGAAATGTCACTTCCAAGGAAGTGCATCATTTCTATCTTGCCAGCTATGAAAGAAGGATTTCAAAGAGTTCGCTCTTTGAAGAACTTTCTTTAGAGTTTTCTTTGAATACTTATATTCCTTCATCTCTTCAAAGAGAAGTTCCATCTCTTCACCAAACTTACGGAATTCATCCTTCGCTTTGAAAGTCAACTCTTGAGACTGTAAGTCCATTTGAATAATGATGGAAGAGCCTTCGGCAGGCAGGTTTTCAACACTAAAATCCAATTCTTTTATCTTCTTTGAAAGAAAGTTTTTCACAACTGATCGTGGCCAATCATATGAAGCATATGACATTTTATTTTTTAGACTGTTTTGAACATCCAAATTGAATACCATTTGTTTGCCAGCAAACCTGTAATAGGTATCATTCGGTTTGTAGTTCAGGATGACGTATAGCTTATTTTCTGCGATAATGCATCTCGATTCGGGTCCAGGGACTAAACTGAATTTTTTCAGAAGGTCCTCTGTTGGAGGAGTGTTTTGCCAATCAAAACACTTTTCAATTTTCTTTGCACCTGCATCCATTGTTGTGTTTGCAACTTCTGGTATTTTGAATGAAAGTCTTTCATGAGAACAACCTACAGCAGAGTTCAGTTTTCTTCCAAAGTTTTTGAAGATTTCGAAATCAGGTTCTTCAATATGATATTTTCTAGATTTGAAATCACTTAGCTTGGTTGTTTGATTTGTTGTAAGACTACACGTGGCAGTTATTGCCCACTTTGATTTGAAGTTCAAAAGAAGGTACTGTGGAATTTTCTCCACTTCCTTATCCAGATTTACATTTGGAATAGTGTCTGGATCTAATTGTAGACGCCACCAAAGTTTTTTATTATTTGGAACCTTTGGACCCGCGCCACTAGAGTCATAGTGAAATCGGAAGTATTTTGGTGCTGTCCATGTTTCCCCATTTCTCTCCATGGTTTTCCCAAACTTCAAAGTTTTTTTATTCAATCTTCTTTGCATACTATTCCTGTCGGTTTATTCTCTTATTTTGACACATGCAGGATTTTCTTTCAATATAACAAAGAAAGAAATCAAAAACATAGAAAGCGATACTTATATTTGCTATGGCAAATGATAACAACTTTTCTGGAACGAACAAAATTGGTGGAGCAATTAGAACTTCAACATTTGCTATGGCTTTGGATGTTGAAGAAACTGATAACTTAGCTGAATTTGAAAGAACTGATTTACAAGATGGTGTGAAAGAAGAACTTGTTAGTCATGCATCTGCTTTGCAAAGTGGCGCAACAGATAATCGTTTCAAAACAAAGTTTCAAGTTGTAGAAGGCGTTTCGGAAGGTTCCTCATATTCACCCGAAGGTGAAACAGTTCCATTCAATCCAGATGGTTCAGTGACAGGCTATGAAACCAAAAGAATGAGTGAAAGTTCTCCTGATGCTGTCAGCTCTTTTGAAAATCTCTCGCGTCCAAAAACGATTGAGATAACTGTAAAGAAGGGCAAAAGCTCGACTCCAGGGGAGAGTTGGGACAATCTTCTTGCAGATGCGGAACAAGAAAGAGGCAAGTCAAAACTTGGATCTGCCATCGTTCAAAGAATTGCAGGAAATTCAAACTTCAATCCAAATGATCCGCTCATCAATCCCGATTCCAAACTAAGAGAAAATGAAAGTAACGTTGGTTCTTTCTTTATTCATAGGTCACTTGGTGTTCACCTTCCACAGAACTGGCCAGTTCCTCAAGGAGAGGATCCCGGAAAAGTAAACATTGAGACACTCAAATCAATCGGATTGTTGATGATGATGAACTCAACGGGTGACTTTTACGTTCCAGATGATCCAAATGATATTCTTCAAGGCATTGCGGCGAAGGCACAATCTTTGGTTCCCGGACAAGCAAGAATTGGAATGAGAGTTCCAACAAGTAGATTTGGAGGGACGGAAATCCTTGAGCAGATAAGTGATGACTTCAAAAGACCAACAGGCGGAAACATAGACATTGGCAATGGCAGAATGTTGTCATATGGTTCCTTCAACAACCCACTCGTTCCTTTCGAAGGTCTTTCACCAACATCAGCACGCGCAGCAGCGACTCTTCTATCTTTGACAGTTACCGGACTTTTGAAAGCTTATGCTGCTGTCTTCAAAAGAGTTTTCCGACTTCCAATCGTTGCTCTTGGTCAATCTGTTGGACAGGATCGTTCAAATGGTGGATTGCCAATAAAAGGTGAATGGACCTCATTCTCTCAACACAGAACAACGGATTATGGATCAGGAGAAATCGTTCCATTCATTTTGAAAACAGAGTTTGATTTTGAAAATGCTCTCAATAGAGGTTTTCAAATCATGTTCAACACGGGAGACAATCCTGCTCAAACTCTCATCAATGCACTTTCAACTGTTGCAGGAACAGGAGTAATTGCAAGATCAACCGGATACTTTCTTACACTTCTCCGTGAAATTATTAGAAGCACGAATGATATTATCGCATTGGGTCTTCCAGCGTTTGCTGGAAACGTTAGTGAACTTTTCTCCCGATCGGGTGTTTCAATAGAAAATGTGATTGATCGATTGGCGGGTGACAAACAATCTCCGGATCTTGGATTGGCAAACGACATTGCCACATCATTGGTTTCTCTACTTGAAGAAGCTAACAGTACCATTTTTGAAAGTAAGCTAACGAAGATCATCAACATCATTGCAGCGATCGGAGATATCTCACTTTCAGCGGAACAAGTTGGAGGGAATTCAGTTATTGACGCGATCGATGACCAAGACCCCGCACAACCAGGCTTTCCAAACCTTGCACAACTTGTTTCAAAAAATAGACTTTCAGACAACGTTTCATTTCGTTCTGGAAGAACTGCTTGGGCAGCTAACAATACACCATCTAAGTTTCTCATTCCAAATACAATCGTGAACGGTGCAGACCTTTTTGCGAATGGAAGAGAGAACGGTGTTCTTGGTGCCCTAAACTCACTTGGAACAAGTGCTATTTTGACAGACAACGGACGTCTTGAAGCGGAAGACATTCAACAGTTTGAAAACGATTTGGATGCTTCATATGTTCCATTCTATTTTCATGACTTACGAACAAATGAAATAATCTCATTCCACGCCTTCATTGAAGACATCAGTGATAGTTTCAGGGCAGATATTGTTGAAAATGAAGCTTATGGAAGAATGGGAAAGATCCTTACTCATAAGAACTTCAATAGAAATCTTTCCCTGTCATTCAAAGTTGTTGCTACCTCAAAAAATGATTTTGATCTTATGTGGTTCAAAATCAACAAACTATTGAGCATGATGCAACCTCAATACACAAGAGGACGTTTGTTAGAAAGTGGCAATGAAAAATTCATTCAACCGTTTTCTCAAATCCCTGGAGCTTCGCCGCTTATTCGTTTGAGAGTCGGAGATTTGATCACAACAAACTTTAGTGATTTTGATTTAGCAAGACAGTTTGGTGTAACTAGTGCAGATTTCAATCCCGGTTCACCACCTACTGATCTTCCTGACAATGAAAGATATAACCAAGAATATCAAAGAATTGAAGGAAGAATGAGAAGAGGTGAATGGAATGTTGGAGATAGGGGAATTGTTACGCGAGGAACCGTTGTCTCTGATGAAACTTCTTCTTACTCTTTTCCATCATTTGCAGACGCAGAAGTATTGGAGTTGTTGGAAAATCAATTAAAGATTGGTATCACTTTACCAGATGGTGCTGTGGCAACCTTTTACATTTCTCCATTTAGTCTTTCAATGAGTCCAGAGTTCATTGCTTCTCAAGCAACTCAAAATGTTTCACCTTCTGTGGACGGCGAAAGAAATAACCAAAGACAAGAAGCAATGAGCAGGTTCTTTGGAAATGAAAACCCGATTGTTCGATCATTTGCTTCTGTTCGAGGTCAAGGTCTTCCGGGCATGATTTCAGATTTGAATTTGGATACAAGAAACAGCACATGGGAAATCGATTATGGTTCCAGGGCACCGAAGGTCGTTGGAATATCTATAACCTTTGTGCCGGTCTTCGAAATTAATCCGGGTCTAGATGCAGATGGATTTATGCAGGGCGCTGTGTACAATATAGGAAATGTTATGAACGGTCTAAAGAAGACTGGGTCGCCTGAACCATGGTCTTCTGAAAGGTATCAATCAATGATTGGTGCTGCGAAGGCAAGTTTGGCACTTTCAAAACGTAGAAGAGGAACACCTCCATGACAATTAAGAGATACGCAAGATCACCTGTTCTAAACTTTGGTTACCAATATGGAACATCAAACGCTTGTCGAATTATTAGTGACGGTGTAAAAAATGGAAGTATTCGTTATGAAAAAACGTTTTTGAAGGCAGGAGAACGTTTGGATATTTTAGCTGGCAAAATCTATGGTGATGGAAAGCTTTGGTGGATTTTGGCTGGTGCTTCCAAAATCGGTTGGAGTTGTCAAACTCCGCCAGGAACCGAGATAATCATACCAAACCTCGAAGATGTTGGACGATTATTATCTTGAGTATCCATTTAGTATCTTTGAGTGGAACATAACCAATTAGAGCACAACCACCACCTCGAAGGGGTTCAAACGTGAGCAGTAGAAAAATAATCGAAGCATCAAACAAGTTAGCAAAGTATTATGGGTTATACACTGCCCGTGACCTTGCTGGCTACATTGCTTTGGACCAAACAACTGGAGTAAATCAAACTGGTACAAGTGAATTCAACTTCGGAAATGTTCCTCAATACCTTCAAGAAGTCATTGATTTGATTGTAAACACTGCTGAAGGTGCGCCAGCAACAATTGACATGCTCAATAAAATTAACGAAGTGATTCAATCAATTCCGGGAGCGAGTCGTGAAGAAGAGGAAAGAAACCTTCGAAGAGCACTTACTATCTTTTATGGGTCTGCTGATAGTGAGAAGTTTATTCCGGAAAGAATTCAACAGCTTGCAAATGACGACCCAAATCGATATGCTTCAATTGTTGAAATGATAACGCCAGTTGATGTAAACTCAGACAACCCGGCAGATTTTATCAACCAAACTCTCTCGGCACCTTCAAAGAACAGTCCGACCCTTTCCGTGGTTTATTCAAACTCCAGAAGGGCAACACCAAACGTAAAAAATGTCAATCCTTTGGTGATTTTTTTGAATGGAATTCCAGCAACAGAAATGAGTTTAGCAACGCCATTTCTCAACATTCAATTCTTTCAACCAAGAGGTCCAACAGCAGCGGAACCTCAAAGAAGATTGCAATCAACATCTCTTCTTAGATTTTTGATTGGAGCAGAAAGAACAGATCAATCAGGGCTTCTATCTTCGCTTGCAGAAGCAAATAGAGTTACAGGCTCTCTCATATCTCCAGATAGAGAAACCGATGTTTATACTCAAACAGGAATGGAGATTTTTACTTCACCACAAACTTTGATAAATGCAAATGAACAGAACTTTTCTCCTGATAATCAGGACACAACAACTCTTAGAGCAGTTCCAGTTTTGAACAAGTTTGCACCTGCTGCTTCACTAAAGAATTTTTCTGTTGGAATTAAGGGAACGACTGGACTTATGTCATATAAGTCTGGCGAACTTTCTTTTGTAATTCATGACAGATCAAGAATGTCAGAGTTTGCAGATTTCATCAAGCCAGATTTATATGGAGGAAGTGAAATCCTGATTGAGTATGGCTATGCTCATCCTCATGCAAACACAAATTCGGGTCCAGACAATCCATATGCAGTTCTTTTGAATGAAATGCGTGTGAAAGAAAAATACGGAATTGTAAACTCTTCATTTACTTTTGATGATAGTGGACAGGTTGTTGTAACTTTGAAGATTGCTATGAGAGGTGGTATCGAAAGTAGAAGTGAAAACATTGCCGCAGGGGAAGTGTCCGGACCAATCCGCGACCTTCAAAATATTGCAGAAACAATCTCAACTCTTAGACAGAGAGTTTTCAGAACAACAGAAAACTTGCCACAAAGAGAAATCCGTGGCTTACAGTTCTTGGATCTAGCACAAGACCAAGCAGCTCAACTAATTCTCAGTTCAGAACTCAAGAAAGAAGCCCGAGAACTAAGAAGATCACTCAGTCAGTCATCTTCTCCAGATGCTTCTTCTCTTTTGGATGCTTTGACAAGAGTTTTTGGAAGTCTCGACAGATCAAATCAGGTTGACAACTCTGGACTACGTTCTCAGGTGCGCCGCTCGGTAACTGACAGCATCAACTCAAAAATTACCAAAATGGCATTGACTCCAGATCCAATGCTTAGAATTCCTTTTGAACTTTATGAGAAACTTGGCGAAAGTCGTGCCCGTTCAGGTGCTCGCCTCATTGATGAGAGAAATCAAGGACTTACAGAAGAACAAAGAAGAAACGCAAGAGAGTATTTCAACCTCTTTCAGAAGTTGGGAAGAACAAATGTTACATCAGTTTCTCTTGCAAAACTTCTTCTTACTTTTGTGGGCGATCCAATGGCTCGAACAGGAAAGTTCGATGATGTTCAACTTATTTTTTATCCGTTCAATGATAAAGCTGGTTTTGCAAAAACCATCAACATTGGAGAATTCCAAGTGGATTTACAGTTCTTTGCTACAGAATACACAAGATATCGTCTTGAAAATGTAGCTCGTGCTGGAAATGTAAACGTTCGTGACTTCCTTAGATTTGTGGCTGAAACGCTCATTGATGATCCCGCTGCCATCTCATATGGACTTATTCAAGGACGTCAACAAAATCTCACACCGATTTGGCGTGATGTTGTTGCTGCAAACAACAGAAACCAATCACCAATCAATGACGCTCCTGTTCAAAACCAATTGATTGAGGAGGCGTTGAAAGATGTTACTGGTGGCGAGTTTAGAATGCCTCAAGTTGAGTTTTTCCTTGAAGCCGTTCCAAGAAGAGTACAACTTACAGAAGGAACAGATCCAGATGAGGGTTCCTCTCAAACTGTTTTGAGAATTCATGTTTATGATAAAACATGTTCTCCTTATTCAACCATCTCTCAAATTCTTGAAGCTCAAAGAAATGACCAAATCAACTCCATTCCAGCTTCACCACTTGTTCAAGGTGATACAGAAGTAAGTCAAGAGAATGCTCAACAAGCTTCCAGAGTTTTGGAACTTGCTGACAACTTCAACCTTCTTGAGAAACTTCAAGAAAGTGTCATTGGTGCAGATGGACAAACAATCACAATAGATCGCTATGTTGTAAAGGGTGGTCCAACAGCAATCAAGAATTTTTTGTATCGTTCAACTCCATATATCATTTATGGAGCTGCTGGCACAAATGTCATAAAAGCAAATCTGTCTTCTCAACAAAATGCTCAATTGAGCACAGTAAACATGTTGCGCTCTCTTAGGGCAGATCCATTACAACCAACTGGTGAACAACCAGGCGGTCTGCCTCTTTCAGTTATTCCAAGCGAAGGAACTTTGGATTTGAATGGGTGTCCATTATTGGAATACACTCAACAGTTCTTCATTGACTTTCAAACAGGAACAAGCATTGATAACATCTATGCGATTACAGATATCAATCATACTTTTGAAGCGGGAACTTTTAGAACTTCAGCGAAGTTCGTCCCACTTGAGGCATATGGAAAGTACAATAGTTTGACAGAGAACATCAGAACCGCAATCGGTATTGTTGATCGTTATCAAACAGAAAGACAGCAAACAGAAGGAAATAGAGGTTGAATATGAGTGAGAAAGTTTCAATGGGGAAAGAGTATCAAAAAAAAGAAGAGTTGATGCAATCAACTCTATCTCACCTTCGTTCCATTGCTCAAGAACTTGAAACACAACAGGACTTGATGTTGGCGGCGCGTGAGTTTCTTTATCTTCAAAGTGGAGAAGAGGCTGACAAAGAAATGATTATGATGACTTTGAGAGCAATACCTTTATCTGTATTGAAAGCTCAATAATCAAACTCAAGGCATGAAACCCATATTGCATACAAAAAACTTGCAAGAATAACTGTTATAAAAAGTGAATCATAGAACAAGACAACAATCAAAGTCATAAAAGGAACAACAGAAAAGATAATGATTGCTCGAACGATCCATCGCCAAAGAAACTCGAAGATGGCTTCAAAGATCATACTCTCTCTTTCAGGGTGCCGTCTTCATATTTTGTCTTGTAGTATTCAAACTCCCAAGCTTGCTTGTAGATTGCGTGCATGATTTCGAGAGGAATTGTTCCTTTTAGCAATTCTTCCCTTAGTCTCATCCATGAAGTTTCCGGAAGAACAAACCAACCCTCAGGCAAAGGTCCATAATTCTTTCCTGCTGGAGGGTCAATTTTTACAACCTTTGGGGCTGTTCCAACACGCATGCCCGGACCGAACTTTGCTTGCATGATCGTAACAGTAGAACCTTCCCAAATAGGAAAAGTTTCAATGCGGGTTGTCGGTTCCAAATTCAAATCTTTCAAATCCATATTATCCTACTTTCCTATTGAAAAACACAAAAGTCCGTTGATGTAAATGTCGCAAAGTCCAAAGAAGTTTTCTGACGCATATCCTTGATAATCAAGAATAAATCTTTTCTTGTAGTTTCCAACTTCAATAAGTGCTGCTACAAACGAAGTGTCGAAATGAAACTTTTCCAAAACAACAAAGCTTCTAGAAGTAAAATATACAACAACCTGAGACTCAAGAAGATCCTTAGCCAAGGTAAATTTGCCATTCTCATGAAGATGAAACTCTAGAATGTCTCCCGGATGAAGTTTGTGAATGAGTTTTGTAAAATCGTATGTTGTAAGCACTAAACAAATCTCTTTCCATTTACAAAGACGTCAAAATCAAAGTAGTTTATATCGAGCTTTTCAAACTCTCGCCTACAATGACGAAGCATATCAGCTATCCATCCGACAAATAAAGTGATGGAATGGTCACTTGGATCACGAAAGGTTATATGATGGTCAGGTCCACGTTCAACTTCTTGAACATACAAGAGAACCCTTTCTATCAGACCCACGGCGTTTTCGTTCATTTCTTTTGTAAAGAAGAGAGCTCGAAGTGCTTGATTTCCGATCTCTGGACTATAATGAATGTTTACAAACTCAACAACATCCCCAACTTCAAGGAAAGTTTCAAGTCTTTCAAATTTGTTATTCATGATGTTTTACTTTCATGACCAACATTCCATTGAGGAATACTTTGCAATCTATTGAATATCCGAGAACACGTTGCGAAATGTAATACTGTTCAAATGTTGAAATTTCTCTTAGATAAATTCTTTTTTCCTCAATATCTTCTACGTAAAAAGTCATTTCATCTGTAATGTCGAGGACGGTCACCACACTAAAATCGCGATAAGTGCCTACGTGTTTAGTTTCCAAAACTAAATCACGAAAATTGTTTGGTCTTTCATCATTTTGAGAAAACGAAACAATGTCGCCTGCCTTCAAGGTTTCAAAGCACCAATTGTAAAGGTCAATGTTCATTACTATCCATTATTAGGTCTTTGCCGTTTAGGCTGAAAACGCAAGAATTGGAATTATAATGATTGAGCAACCGTTCAGTAATTAAATACTCCTGAAAGGTGTTTGAGTCAAGTATAACAATGGCTTTGTTTACCAATGGATGCTTGCCAATCTCAACAACAATAAAACTTCTTGGACCCTTTTCAAGAGAGAGGATCACGTCCGCAAGTCGTGGTTGAAATCCCTCTGTAAATCTTTTACATAGGAAAAGATGACTGACTATTCCTTCTTGCTTCATTTCTCTGAAAGTAAGAACATCTCCTTCTTTGAGGTTCTCCATCAGCCAATTAAATTCCTGAATGTTCACTTCTTATTCTCCTTACGAAGCCTCAAAAGTCCTTTTGCTGCCATGATGAACGCCCAAACGTTCAAAATGTTGAAAAGAATGATTCCGATTTGTTCTGGATTGTTTAGAGCCAATGTAGTTTCGATGATGAAATACATCGCATAAATGAATAGATTTAGAGTGTATACAAGTTTGTTATTCCCTTTGGAAAGGTTCCAATGAGATAGAACACTTAGAATAACAGTGATGATACTTGCGATGAGAAAGAAAATGGTCATACCTTCAACCTAAGTTTCTTGATTTCTTTTCTATAGATACTTTTTCCATATTTCAAACCTTGAACTATCGGAAGCAAGCCATCACTTGCAACAAAACATGTTGACCAATGAAATCTAAAATCGGGTCCATGACCAAACATATATTTCCCAATAAAACCTGCTGGGACATATCTCTCAAATGATGGCTTTTCAAAAATCACATACCCAAACGGAAACTCGATCTCGCGCGGTCTGATGTTGTGCCAATAGAAATCAAATGAATGATTGTTTAGCCAACTTTTGAGATCGTTAGGACGATCCCACTCTTTCCAGTTTGGATTTTTGGTTACATAACCTTTGTGGTTCAGGGATGTTGGAATTGGACTTACAATTCTTTTTTCTTGAAAAAAGGTGTCTCCATGTCCTTCACCAACGAAAACTATTGTGTCTTTTGGGAGGAACCTAAGATGAGAAGGCTTCTTTACTTTGACAACATTCTCCGGCATGTCACAACCATAAAGTTCCCAATCTTTATCCCAGAATTCATGGTATTCTTGCTTTCCGGTTTCATATACCGGAATGATCCAAGAATCTATATGCTGCGATTTTCTTTTGTGTACTTTATGTACATTTCTAATATTCTTTTTCCTCGCAGGCGTTCTTTTGTACGGACGCATTGGCATGGTTCGAGGAAAATGTTGCATACCATACCATTAGCAGAAATTTGTCGATTTTTCAAGGAAAATCAATAATTTCTAAAGGTTTTTGACTAAACTATTTATAGATATTCCCTGGTATTGCTTGAAATTCGATGCCGTTTGGGGTACCTTGGAATACAAGGAGAAACTGATGGTAGACAAGCACACCGCCCACGAGGCACCGAAGAAGAACGAACCGAAGACGAACGACCAAGGTTCCATTCTAAACGAAGCAATCATGAAGCTGCGTCAATACAACGCGCAGCCGAATGACGAGGAGTTTCAGCGACTTTTCGTGAGCATCCTCATGCAGGAGCCTTTCCTTTCGACGATGGCTCTCAGTATCAACCGAATCGTCGACAACACCATGCCGACCGCATATGTTGGTGTGCAGCGTGATGGGACGGAGCTTGCCTTCGTTCTCGGATATAACGCAGATTTCATGCGTTCTTTGACGCGTGAAGTCCAGCTTGGCGTGATCAAGCACGAGCTTTATCACTTGGTTTTCAACCATATCACCTCGCGAGGTGTCGGTGATAAGCGCATGGCAAAGCTTTGGAACATTGCAACCGACCTTGCAATCAACTCGATTATCGGCAAGGATAGTTTGCCGAAGGTCTGTCTCGTTCCGGGTCAGCGCCCGCTCGACATGACCACGGGTAAGCCCTCAGAAAAAAAGGTGGCTGACTACATTGCCAAGGCAAAGGGAATGCAGGCTTCCGACCTTTACTTCGAGGAGTTGAAGGAAGTTTTGAAGGACGAACTGTCCAAGGGACAGGAAGCTCTTGAAATCGCCCTCGGCGGAATCGGAGAAATGGATGACCATTCCGGATGGGGCGATCTACCGGCTGAAATCGAAGAGCAGCTTCGTGAAAGCATTCGTGAGCTTGTTTCCGAGGCTGTCAAGAAGTGTGACCGTTCCAACAATTGGGGCTCGGTTCCCGCAGAAATGCAGGAATACATTCGAAAGATGCTCTCGAATGAAGTTGATTGGCGTTCGATTGTCAAGAACTTCCTTGGACGCTGCCGAACCTCGGACCGCTTGGCAACGATCAAGCGAATTAACAAGAAGGTTCCTTATGCTCACCCTGGCGTGAAGCGTAAGACTGTCGCAACTTTCGCATGTTTCATTGACCAGTCGGGATCGGTTGGTGATAATGACCTTGAGCTTTTCTTTGGAGAGCTTGGTTCTTTCTCTCGCGAAACTCAGTTGGACGTTTTTCATTTCGACACCGATGTTGACGAAAAGTCTCACACGGTTTGGCGAAAGAACGGACCAGTACCTAAGCCGAAGCGTACTCGCTGTGGCGGAACGGATTTCGATGCCGTGGCTCGATTCGTAAACCGCCAGGAAAACCAGGGAAAGTGGTCGGGCATCGTAATCCTAACGGATGGTTATGCTCCGAAGCTTGGAATGGTTAAGGGCGCAAAGGTTTTGTGGGTTATCACCGAGAGTGGTGATGCAAAGAGTGCAATTCGATCTGGTGACCTTGTTTGCCAGATGAAGCGTGCGAAGTCGTTCCAGCGACACGGGTGAATTTCGGCTCCTTCTCCTTGCCAAGATAAAGGCTCCTGTAATGGGAGCCTTTATTTATTTTCTTGAAAATGCCTGCGCCTCGTGTTATTCTGGTATGGTAGATAAGGAACAAAACATGAACCCTTTTGCACTGCTAAGTAACTTTCTTGTCGCAAACATGGATTTGCGTGTCACCAAGTATGATGAACTTGAAAAAGGACTTCATGAAAGCAACCGCATAAAGGACACTTGGGACAGAAGTTTCGATATTCCAAAAGGGTCCTTGATTTACATTTCTCGATACACCGCTGATACACTTTCTATTAGTTGCTATACGCCTGATGGAAAGCATGGAAAGGGAAAGATTCCTTTCTCTTCGGTTGAAGATGGAATGTTTTCATTGACTGACGAAACAATCTTTCAATGTAAGTTTCAAAAAGCACTTACTGGTCTTGGTTCCGATATCCTTATTCAATATTTTGAAAAGGAAAAGGAACCTTTGTACGAGGTAACGGTCAATCAAGGTTGTGATAACATTCCTCGCATTTCCACTGTGAGCATTCAAAATCTCTTTTGGGACAGCAATCACGCCTGGCACCTCGTCCAGCGCGATTTTGCTCCATTCGGTGAATTTCCGGATCATCCTCTAAAGGACATTTTTGTGTCCTTGGACATTCTTTATCTTTGTGGTTGGATCGCACTGGAAGATTATAGACACATCGGGACGCAAAAATATACTCTGTTTCCGCGATTTCACAAGTTCAAAGATGTAAAGATTGTTCCATTCCACAATGGATATCTTGAGGCACACAAAATCGTTTCCATAAATGCAAGTACGATCGCCAAGACCTATTTCAAAGAGCAAGCAAAGAAAGCAAAAGTATGACAAAGGCAATTTTCCTTCGTGGACCTTCTGGTTCTGGCAAGAGCACTTGGACAAAAAAGAACTATCCCAATGCCGTTGTTTGTTCGGCTGACGACTTCTTCATCGATCAAAAGACTGGAGAATACAAGTGGGACGGTGATAAGTTGATGATCGCTCACAACGTTTGTCAAGCAAAGTTCAAGAAGGCTTTGATGAACAAGGAACCCGTGGTCGTCGTGGACAACACGATGGTCAAAATTCGTGATATGGAATGGTATTATGAAACGGCAACGAAGTTGGGATACGACGTCGAAGTTGTTGAGTTTCGAAAGCCCTTGAGCACCATCCTTGGGCGCAACACGCACAACGTGCCAGATTTCGCAGTCGAGCGAATGTACCAGACGATGAAGCAAAATCCGATTCCGAAAAACTGGAATGTCAAGGTGACGCAAGTTACCGAGGATTGAAGATGTTTCTCGAAAACTATCCTCGAAAATCAACTATGAAGTTTTGGGATCTTGTCACCGACTCGAACTATAAAGAAGGAGTTTGGTTGAAATATGAAGACCTTGAAAACCCCAAAGAGAGTTTTCAGCTACTTCTAAGCATTGACCATTGGTGGACCTTTTCCCGATTTTTTGGACAAATAAGTATTGTTGAAGACCTTTTGAAGGTAGGATCAGTTGCGCCCACTGTCGGTTCAATCCTTCCAATGAGTACACACAGTTTTCCAGAAGTCAATGAAGGACAAACATGGATTTCTCTTTGTGGAAAAAATGTAGGCTATACAGGCACGAAGCCGCTTTTTTCTGACGGTCCGCTCGGTGTAGGAACAGACCGAGACAAAAAACTTGCTTGTAAGTGGTCGACAACTTTCAAGGAAATTGAAAAACGATACGGATGTGTTCCTGATGGATTTTATCCATTCCTCAACTGCGAAGGGCATAAGTTCAGATATAGTTATATCTCCCTTGCAATTCTGGTTGCTGGTGAATATATCTTTCCGCTTCCTTATGGATTTAATTTTGCGGCGAAGGCTGCACTATTTCCATTTGAAAACGGATTACTTTCGTTTCATAAAAACCTTTTCAAGAAGAGTGACAATGGCAAATCTCTTTTCAAAAGATGAAAATGTTCCTCACATTATGCCCGTGCCGGAAGGTACATTTCGCGCTGTAAGAAAACATGACATTCATCTTGGTGTCGACATTTATATGCCAGAGGGAACCGAAGTAATTTTTCCCTCCACGTTCAAACTTACAGCAACCGATGCAGTCGTAAGAAAGATTGAAACGTTTACTGGTCCAAATTCAACTCCTCCGACACCATGGTGGAATGAAACAAAATCTGTTATTCTTCAATGCAATAATTCTGGCAGATTTTTTATCTTCGGAGAAATCGAAACCTCTCTAAAGGTTGGCGACATGCTCAAGCCTGGTGATGTTGTTGGAACTGTTTCGAAAGTGTTGAAGACCTACAAAGGAATTCCACAATCAATGCTTCATTTTGAAATCTGGAACCATGGGTATGAAACGTTTTTGCAAAGTTGTGATTTTGGACTTTGTTCTGTTTCACTTGAATGGAATAGAAAGGGTTTCATTCTTTCAGGTGAAAGTTTTGACGGAAATACAAAAGAGTATTACTTTGAAGATAAAGAAGACTTGTTTGAGCGTTCATTAATTGGATTTTATCAAAAATGCGTTGATGATGCCGAGATTCTTCTCCAAGATGAAAATGCAGACAACCTCGAAGTCGGAGTTCTTTATGAGGTTGAAAAGGATTTGCAGTTTCATCAGTATTCATATGGGTTTTCCTATCACCGTTCTCCTCGAAAAGGAGAGGCGTTTGTTTACTTAGGAAGGTCTAAAAGAAAAGTTGGAATCGATCAACGAGAGGAAACGGTTTTGCATTTTGCCAATCATGAAGCGGCAGAAATCAAGATCCCGTCATTTAGACTTTCTCACTTTTTGAAAAAGGTTGGTTGAAAACTGCACAGTTTTCAGTTATTGTAAGTTGAGGGCAAATGCAAATTAGACACTATTCAATCATTCGACCATGCACAAAAGATGTAAAGAAGTTCGATCAGGCTCTTCTTGATATCAAGAAGGAAATGCAAGAACTTTGTGAACGAACAAATGGAATCGGACTTTCAGCTTCTCAAGTTGGATTAGAAGAACGTCTTTTCATCTTTCAAAGAGAGAACGGCAATTGGATTCTTGTTTGTAATCCAAAAATGATCCCTCAAAAGAATGAAGGTCTTCAACGTCATGTTGAAGGTTGTCTTTCTGTTCCTAACGAAGCCTTCGAGGTTCGCAGGTGGGCAAAAGTAAATGCATCCTGGCAAGATGAAAACGGAAACTTTGTCGAAGAAGAGCTTTCGGGAAGAAACGCTCAAGTCTTTCAACATGAGTTTGATCATCTTGTAGCTCGTTCTATTGTTGATAGAGCAAAGAGCCAATATCGTTCAAGTCGCTTTGAAGCCTCTCGTCAAAAGAAAAAGAGAAGCAAGAAATGAAATATTTCTTAATTCAAGATCCCTGTCTTTGAAAGGATTTGCATTGAAAGACCCGACGTGCTGGATTCCATATGGAGAAGCCTTTGAAGTAAAGTATGACATATCAATTGATGATGTTAAACATTATGGAATTTTTCCGAAAGACAAACATGGTCATTTTTATCGCTTGGAGCAAGGAATGATTTTTGTGCCGACTTCGTCATTACAACGACATGGATCTTATTTCAACTCAATTGATTATAGACTTGATCAAAACTTTCCTTTGATTATTTCTGGGATTTGTCATCACAAAGGAAGCATAACAACCTTGAATGTTTGGGTCGGTAAAAGGGACGAAACAACTACTCTAATCAAAAAACAACTTTTTGATTTTGTTTTTGAAAGATTACAAAATGACAGAAGTATCTAAGCTCCTTCTATCTCTAAAGCCAGGACAGGTTGTGTACAGAACGGCAGTAAATGAAAATATTGTTCCGGGTCTTTCATTGAGCTCGATAACAGACCGAACAAATCCATTCGTTATAAATCCTGTGGCTCTACAGAGGGGGATTCACCCTTTCGAAGAACATGACCCAATGATTTACTATGGAGAAGGTAAAGCAAAACTTTCAACCCTTTATTATGGTGGTGATGTTATAGAAGAAGATATTGTAGAAAGATATGTAGAAGATATTTTCATTTTCTTACATCATTTCAATAATGCAACTTACCAGTTTAGTTTTAGTAAATCCAGTCTTTACGCCGAAAATTTTCACACTCTATTTTATATTCTTTGATATTCCATCAACAACGTGTTAGGATGAAGTATGGAAAAAAGACATGTCTACATTTTGGGTGGAGGAACGGTTCAACATATTCGTCCACACCTTTCTCTTGCAGCACCCGCTTATGGTTCAACTGCCAAGAAACTTGTTGAAATTGTAAGCATTACAGGACATCCATATGATGTTGGACTTACAAAGATGGCAGGACCTCGGTGGGCAAGTGAATGCATTGGGGAAACAAATGAAGAAGTTGAAAACTGGATTCAAGAAAATATTCTTGGAAACAAGGAACCTTCAATTGTTTTCTTGAACGTCGCTTTTTGCGACTTCCGTGCATCTATTGATGACGGAACTTTTCAGTCAGGAAAACATCTTCCACGTCTAAAGACTTCCGAGGGAAAGAAGTCCATCATTCTCGAACCGACAGAAAAGGTTCTTTCAAAAATCCGAAAAGAACGAAAGGATATCTTTCTTGTTGCTTGGAAGACAACAGCAGGATCTACAAGAGAAGAAATGTTTGAGGCTGGTTTGAAGCTTCTAAAGAAAAACTCTTGCAACCTAGTTTTTGTAAATGACATTCATACTCGTTACAACATGATTGTAACTCCTGAACTTGCTGAGTATGCTTTTTCTCAAGACCGAGAGGCTTCTCTAAAAGAGCTTGTTTACATGGCTCTAAATCGTTCATCTGCCCACTTTACAAGAACCACTTGGAATAAGGGAGAGTTGAAAGAGATTGAAGAAAGTCCAAAAACTCTTCAAGAAGTTCTAAAGAGTTGCATTGAACTTGGAGCCTATCAAGCATTCAATGATGTAACAGTGGGACATTTTGGTTATAGAGATCCAAACTCTTCAAACGTTCTTTGGTCTTCTCGTCGGAAACAAAACTACAATAAAGCAGGTGGGACGGACCTTTGCAAAGTAGAGTTTGATCTCGCAAATAACATGCAGACAGTTACCACTCCAATAGCTTCTATGAAGGCTTCTGCTGGCGCTAGGAGCCAGTTTCACGTCCTTCAAAAATTCAAGGAGCTAGACTGCATCATTCATTTTCACTGCCCTCTAAAGCCCGATTACGATAAAAGAATAGGCATCAGACCCCAACGTCTCTTTGAGTGCGGCTCAACAGAATGTGGATTGAATACAGTCGTAGGTATGTCAAAAATCGACAATGACTTTGCGGTTGTTATGCTTGACAAGCATGGACCAAACATTTGTTTCTCTTCAAAAGCAGACCCAAAGAAAATCGTTGAGTTTATCAAAAACAACTTCGATCTTACAAAAAGAGCAAAATGAATGACAATGTATGTCAAAGAATATCTTCGATCTCTTCCAAAAATTGGAGATATGATCTTTTGCTATGACACGGATCAGTCGAAGAATTACAAAGCTTTCTTTGTTTCAAAGATTGAAGTCGTGATCGACGATGAATACTTTTGGAAAATTGATGGAGCTATTACAAGAAAAGAAGCTGATAAGGTTGAAGAGTTTCTCAACAATCCAAACAAGAAATATCGTAAAAGAGATTTGAAGAACCTGAAATGTTTCAAAAAACACAAGATTCATTTGTTCGGAGGACAAGAAACTGACGTGTTTGTGTTTGACACACTCATGCACAAGAAACATCTATTGGAAATCGACAACAAAAAATTGAAAACCTTTCCAGAGTATGGTTTCGCAAAAGAAGCTGGTGCAAAATGGATTCTTTTCACAGACGTGTAAACCCTGTTCACTTTGATCCTCCGGACAAAGAGCTTTACAAAAGAGCAATCAATTTCTTCTCTCCGGGAGACATTCTAACACTTGAAAGTCATAAGGATAGAAGTATCATTCTCTATCTTCCAAATATAGAAATCAAGTATTTGGAAGATTTTGACAATGTTGAAAGGTTGAACTTTGAAGGTCACAAAGAAAAGCGGATTGATTTAGTCTTTCTTGAAATGAAAGATGATAATGAAAAATTTTCTCATTTCGTAATGGACCCTCCGCAAGGAAATAAAGTTCCCTTGTTTTTCTTCGTGGTCCTAACAAAGGACCTGAAAACTACAGGGAAAATTTGTGTTTGGATGGATTGGTTTCAATCTGGATTTCTTTGGTCCCGAGCTCTAAAAAATGGGAAACTCTTTTGGGATCCTTCTGCTAATCCTAAACTTTGTTGGTGAATGAAATGACGGGAATGGACAAAACAGACGGGTTGATGCTGATATCAAATCCGCAACTATATGAACCCGGGGATTTGCTTTCATTCAAAACTTCCCTTTATTTCACTTACCAATATTGGCGAGACAATACAGGGAAGAAGATAACAGATGAAGAACAGTTTCGATACTTGAAAGGCATTTGTGTCTCAACTGGTGTAAAGTATTTGAAAGAACCAATAGAAATAATGACACTTGTTCTTTCTAAGAAAGCCTCACACAGCAACAGGGGAAGAAGAGTCATTTTGAAATGCTTGAGTGAAATTGAAGAAAAGAATGTTCTGTTCTGCGTAAAGCATATATGGAATTCACAATCTACAAGCATTTCTATAAATCATGAGGAAAAAATAGTTTTTGATCATAATCTTAGCAAATTTTTGTTAATTGAAACAAATACAAACTCTTGACATTTTCCTCAAATCATGGCACAATAGAGGAATGAAAATACTTGTTACAGGCGGTTTGGGTTTTGTTGGATCTCATCTTGTTGATGAACTTTGTAAAGACCCGCGAAATGAAGTTTATGTCATTGACAACCTCTGTTCTGCTTCATCTACTTTAGACAACAGAAACAATAAGGCAACTTATTGGATTGATGATATCCGAAAGTTGACTGTTACAAAAAAGTATGAAGACGAACATTTTGATCTAATTTTTCATCTTGCTGCGCTTGCCAGGATTCAGCCTTCATTCAAAGACCCATTGGAATACATGTCAGTTGATGTATTCGGAACTTCATGTGTCTTGGAATACGCAAGGACAAGACCAAAAGGAAAAGCCAAGGTTGTTTACGCAGGAAGCTCAACGGCTTTTAGCGATGTAAACCTAAATCCATATGCTTTTGCAAAATACACAGGTGAACAAACCTGCAAGATGTATTCAGAGGTCTTCGATGTTTCAACAGTTGTTGCACGCTTCTTCAATGTCTACGGAAACAGACAACCTGCAAGTGGAGACTATGCAACCCTCATAGGCATTTTTGAAAACCTCACAAAGCAAAACAAACCCCTGACGGTAACTGGCAATGGAGAACAACGAAGAGATTTTACTCACGTTTCTGATATTGTTTCAGGGCTCCTTGCTTTGTCAAAGGGATACCATACTGGAGAAGTTTATCAGCTTGGAACAGGAACAAACTATTCAATCAACGAGATTGCAAGAATGTTCAAGGGAATGATTGTTAGAGTTCCAGCAAGACCAGGCGAAGCAAAAGAGACACTTGCAGATATTAGTCTCATGAAGAAATGCTTCAGTTGGCAACCAAAAGTAAACCTTGAAGACTACGTTCAGAATTTCATTCAAAACCTTCAAACTGATGAAATCATGCATCATCCTGTCTAATGCAAATTAAAACGAAAGAATATTCTGTTCGAAGTTTCGAACATTTGCGTCACGAGGAACTTGGTCAACTGGATGTTTTTGATCGTTTTGTTCCCGGATCATTGTGGAACTTTACAGCTTTCAAAGGGGCTTTCATTACCACATCTGGCATGAGTGATGAAGAGTTTTTTGGAACAACATTTATTTATTTGAACAGAGGCGTAAGAGATATTGCAAAATTCTTTCAATTCTCATTGAAGAATATTTCTTTTCTTGAAGTAGATCCGGATAGCCCTATTGTTATATTGGACAAGTATCTAGTTGTTGACAATACAAAACAAAAGGTTCTTACGGAATGGAATTTTGATGGATCTCATGTTCTTCTAATGAATGCGGTCGTGGCTATGAAAGTCCTTCATAAGGAAACCTTCGCTTTCGCAAAGATGAACATCCAAATCCTTTTGGGGAAAAAAGAGGAAAAAGATTGGGAACCCATTACCGAAGAAGTCGCAAAATTTCGGAAAAAGGGATGGGAAGTTTGCCCTGCGATTGTGCTTGATTTTTGGAAGCCCTTGGTATCCGACATGATACCATCCAAGAATGGAACAGAGGATTGTCCCCAAAAGGGGACAAGTGTTTACATGACGAATACTTGATTTTTCCGGCAATTTTATATTACTTGAAAATCAACGCATTCCATGTTATTGTAGAAGCATGATCACGCACTACCTCTACAACGTCCAACTGATGACCACGTACGCATTCATGGAGGGCATGAAGGAAGGCGACCCCATGACCGTTGTGAAGACGGTGGCACGTCCGTCCCCGCAAGACGTCGAGCTTCATTCAGAGGTTTTGCTCTGCGACGACGCTGAGAAGCTTTGGAAAAAGCTTGAGAAAACGGGATATTCCACTTTCGAGGACTTTGTGCAGAAGAACCCCGAATTCTACGGGGCACCTTGTCGCCCACAAAAGACGGCATGTTTTCATTCTGGTCTGGCGAAGTGGGAAAGCGTCGAAAAGATGAAGGAAGCCTTCTTTCGTAGCTTTCACCCCGCGGGATATGGCTCGTATGTCGATGTTTTTTGGACGGGCTTGAACGACGTGGTCTTTTGGAAGGCTTCGCGCACTTCGAGCTGCGACTGAAAAACCCTGAAATTTCACACACAAACAACCGAGGGGATGGGGGCAACAGCCCCCATTTCTTTTTCTGGATATTGGTTGAAAATCGCTTCGAACTGTGTTATAGTGGAAGCATGATGAAGGTTCAAGAATATCTCCTGACGCACTCCTTGAGCGACCTTGCCCGCGAGCACGGCGTTTACGCACGTGTAGCAGACCACAAGTTTTCGCTCAACTACGACCAGATCGAGGCTCGCGACAGCGACGAGATTGCTCAGGAATGTCGCGGACTTGTGTTGACTCCATCCGATCACCGCACGGTTTCGCAGGATGAAATCGTTGGAAACACCCTCGTGATGGCACGTACGATGCGTCGTTTCTTCAACTATGGTCAGGAAGCTGCTGCGAAGGTAGACTTCGACCACAAGGAAACGCGTATCTACGAAAAGTTGGATGGGACGCTTTGCATCCTCTACTTCGATTTCGTGATGCAAAAGTGGTGTGTGGCAACGCGTTCGGTTCCGAACGCTGACCTTCCGATCGACGGGTTCGGAGATTGGACTTTCTCGTCTCTTTTCTGGCATTCGTTGGCAGAAAGCTCGTGTCAGTCGGGGGTGAAGGACTCCGCAAAGCAGAATGAAATTCGTGTTGTGTTGCCCGTTTCAAACGTTCCGGGGCAACGAGAAGTGAAGTTGCAATCCGTCGCTTCGGACTTGACCTTTTGTTTCGAACTTACGACTCCTGAAAATCAGGTCGTGGTTCGTTACGACGATTACAAGGTGACGCTTCTGTCTGTCATCGACAATGTTTATGGGGAAGAGTTTCTGCCGGACGACTATGCATCGATGCTTGGCGTGGAAACTCCTGTTTCGCATCGCTTGTCTTCCGTCACCGAACTGATGGATTTCGTGTCCAATCGCGACCCGAAGGCATTCGAAGGCGTCGTTGTTTGTGACCACAATTTCAATCGTGTGAAGATCAAGTCGGCAGGATATCTTGCCTACAATAAGATCCGCGACAACGTTTTGAAGTCGCCTCGTGCTCTTTTGGAAGTAATTCTCCTCGAAAAGCTCGACGACGTTTCCGTTGTTCTTTCGGACGGGCAGAAGAAGGTCGCGTTCGAAATGGCAGAAAAGTATCGTCAGTTCGTCCACCAACAGAACGAGCTTTTCAACGACCTCTTGGCATACATTGCCGAAGAGAATGAGAAGCTTGGATGGCGCTGGGATTTCGGGGATGCAGAGCAGCGAAAGTGTTTTGCACTCGAAGTACAGCGTCGTAAGGCAAACATCGGACCGATGATGCAGCTTTACAAGCTCAAGTGCGCGAACGTTTGGAAAACGCCGTCGTTCTCGGACTACATAAACGCTCAAAAGGACCCGCAACATGGGTGGTCGAACGCTTTCTTGGATGGGATTCTTTCTCAACTTCCGAAGGATTGATTAATTCTATGATTACTCTTTTTGTGTTTTTGCAGCTTGGAGTCGTTCCTGACATTCAAGCATTGATGGACACCGAGAATGCCATCGTGGCAAGTGCTGATGAAGCACAAACTTTGATTGGTTCAAGAACCACAGAGTTTCGTCTTTGGGGTCGTTATCGAAACAGAGCACGAAATATCCAAAGGGCTTCACGGGCAATCGATGGAATTACAATTCAGCCTGGAGAGGTTTTCTCCTTCAATGAGACTGTTGGACCTCGAACGCTTCGTCGTGGTTATCGCCACGCTCCAGCAATCCTCCGAGGAGAGTTGAGCGAAAGTGTTGGTGGAGGGGTGTGCCAGGTTGCTTCCACAATCTTTGCTGCTGCGCTTGAAGCAGGCATGGATTTTGTTGAGGTTACGCCTCATTCCAGATACATGTCATACATCGATCCGGGCTATGACGCAACAGTCTTCTATGGAAGCAAGGATTTTCGTTTCAGAAACCCGTTTCATTTTCCAGTAACTCTATCAGTTCAGGTTCATGAAAACCAACTGATCGTGGAGTTTTATGGAAAGGAACGTGTATATGATGTCGAGATTGCAATCAATCAGATGGAGTTTGAAGAACGAGAAGTTGTTCGAATTCCAAACGGAAACTTGCCCGAAGGTCGTTGTCGTGTCATTGAACGTGGGACGGATGCTTTGAAGATTAGGCGTTCGGTTCGTTTCATTCCTCTTGTTCAAGGATATGAAGAGCGTATCTGGTTCGACGAAATCCGTTATGAAAGTTCAGATAGAATTCTGGAATGTAACCGATGAACGCTAAATGGGCACAGAAGTTTTATAATGTTTATGAACGGAATGAATTCGTAAACAAAAATGCTCAAAAATTTGTTGATATTCTCTCAAAATATAAAGGACAGCTTATCATTCATAACGTTGAACCAATGATCCTAATAGACATTGGTAAACTAATTGGACCAATTGAAACTGCGCTGGAAGCGACGGTTATTCAAATTCAGCCACTTGATCAAATTGAACGTTTTGTTTTGTTTTTTGATTGGATTTGGCTTCCCACGGAGACGGAAGAAAATATTTGGTTACTCGACATGGTCGAGTAATTTCACATTTGTCGCTTCAAAAGTTCCCAACTTGCACTAAGTCCGGAAACCAATTTTTTCAAGAAACCAGCTCTTGTCAAAGTAATTCTGTTTCTTTCAGCCAAATCTTTGTCAAAGCTTCTGCCTTCTGGTGGCATAACTTCAAGCTCGCCCTCTTCGGCGAGCTTTTTTGCTTCATCAATTGTTTTGGAAATGAAGGTGTCAACTTTCTTGATATAAGAACTTGTTGGGTCTTCTTTTGCTTCATGAAGCTTTGCGCGTACAGTCTTTCTTACAAGACTTTCTAATTGTTTTGATGTTATTTTTGCCATTCAAACCATCTCCAAACGTTCTGCCAAAACTTGACAAAGTTTCTTGCATTGCTCCCAGTCGCCTTTACGCAAGCATTCTTTCATGTCTTCAAGGACAGAAAAACAATATTTTTGTGTTGCTCTTGTTGATGAACGTTCTTCAAGTTGCTCTTGAAGAACATCTCGAATGATCTTTTCCAATCCTTCGTTTGTGAGTTTCTTTTTCATACTTTTTAGCTCCATGAGTGCATGTTGAGGATTAGTTGCCAGAATGCCTCTGCCACCCGCTTTTTGAAAAGCAACAACATTCTCTTTTTTATCATCAATAAGTATTGAGTTCGCTGAAGCAAATGCAGCTTTTTCTTTTCCGGAACGTGTTATATGAACGGGAATGCCTGCTCCAAGATTATTTGCAACCCATCGTTTCTTTCCTTCATGGGCTTCATCAGATTTAGGAGACGCTGTGAGGACTTCAACTTTATAGTGCTTGGAAGCATACTCAAATAGTTCTTTGGCTCCTGGGAGCATTTCTGCTGTTTCCCAAAACTCAATAGAACCAATTGTGTCTGTCGGTTTCAATCCAGTTTTCTTCAACTGACCTCTATAGTCACTCAGAGTTTCATCAAGATCAAAATACACTTTCCATCGTTGTGGTCTTGCAGAAAATACAGACATTTGCTCAAGAAGATTTGGAACTCCTTGAGGCAATTTGGAAACTTCTTTTGAAAACATCTCAGCTATTTCTTTTCGAAACTGTGGATATTTGAACTTTGGTGAATTGAACAATGCTTTCAGTTTTTCGAAAGATTGCATATCTTCCCATTTGACAGAAGAACCAAAAAGAAAGTTAGCTAACTTGTCAGGGTTTGCCGAGATTGGTTTGGAAGAAATTTTCTCGAACTTTTCCTTACCTGTCTTTGTTACTTGTTTTATGACTGTGTCTTTTCTGAACCCATCACGAAAGTTCATTACATATCGTTCAAACTCATTCTCTTTTCCTGTTGGGAAAACAAGACTGTTGAATATGCAATATAACAAAACGTTTCGATATGAAGCTTTGAACTTGCTATCTGCTGGAGCTCCAGAATTAATTCCTGTCATCCATTCGAGATTTCCAATAAAAACATCAATTTGAATTAAGCCAGGCTTACCTTTGATTTGTTTACCTTCTGCATCAAAGGCAGAAATTTGCTTACCAGATTTATCAATCAAAGGAACAAGAAGATGGATTTGAGACAAACCTTTTACTATTCTTGTTGGAGTTGAGACTGTATCCAAATACTTTTTCAACTCTTCAAAAAAGGTGTCCTTGTCTGTTGATTTGATTTTCAAAAATTTTGCCAAATCTTTTACATCAACAGCAATGTCAATATCTCCAAAAAAGTCTTTCAACTTGTTTCCAACAACCTCATAACGCAAACCACCGAAACCCGCAAGTTTCAGTGCATTTGAGATATTCACGTCAAGTAATGGTTTTGGAACAGTGCTGTTGACTTCCGGAAATGCATGTCCACCTTCTTTCAAGATGTTCATGGTTCATGCCTTTGGAATATTTCCGCCTGGTCTTGGAATCGTTGATTGAGCTGGTGTTGCTTTGATTACTTTAGCCGTTTCCTTAGAACCATCATCTTCACGAGGAAATGTAGCCAATTTAGCAACAGCCTCTTGAACTGCTGAAACGACTCTTGATTGCATCTCTTCAACGACGCTTACATACTGCTTTTGAAGAGCCTCATCAAGTGTATCAGGATCAACCAAGTTCAAGGTATCAACAATCTTCTTCTCGAAGTCCATCGTATGCTCTTTTGCAAGCAACGTAAGTTTACGCTTTGCTGAAAGAGTTGCACTTTCGTTCAGCAATCGTTTCTTGAGGCTTTCACGAACCAAGCCTCTCAATTGATTTTCATTCATTTTTATCTTGCTCATTTTTTACCTCAAAAACCTTTTGCGAACATTAGAAGTCTATTTGATACAGCACTTAGAACAATATCATTTTCACTTTGAAGCTGTTGAACAATTGAATTCAACTGTTCAGGTGTTATTGACCTATCTGTGATGATTGACTTCACTACTGTAAGTATTTGCTGAATGTTTTGATTTTCTTCAGCCATTTTCTTTGCTTCTTCAACAGCAAACTCTACTGGATCGGTTGGTTCTTCTGGTTCTTCCGGTGCTTCTTCTCCTGCACCATCTTCACCTTCACCCCCAAAATCTCCTCCGTCATCGCTGCCACCAAAATCGAAGCCTCCGCCTCCGCCACCAAATCCTCCGGACATTCCTCCACCGAAGTCCATATCATCTCCGCCTTCGGTATCTAACTCACCGTCTTCTCCGACGCCAGGTTCACCACCTAAATCTCCAGTAGAAGTATCTCCTCCACCAGCATCAAGGTCAAGACCACCTTCTGCATCAATATCAGCATCTCCGGAAGTATCTGCTCTGGCATCATCAGCGGGAGGTTCGGGAATGTTCAACTCCGGTTCAGGAGCATCTTGCTCTTTCAAAAGAGCCTCTTTCAAAACTCTTTTCAGACGACTGGAAATACTTTCCATTGGCATTCCATTTTGTCTCATTTCACTTTTCCATTCATCCCAAGTATAAAGCAAAACTTCTGGTTCCCACGGGTTCCATTCATCTTCAACAAAATCTTGTGGTTTCTGTTCTGTGGCAACAACTGTTTCGACCTTCAAGTCTGAAGATGGTATCACTCCTTTATAACCTATTGACTCAATTTTGTCAAGGAAAGACGTCATAAAGTCAGGAAGGTCCGAAATCAAATAGCCTCCAGAAACAGAACCATCGATTTCATTTCTCAAACTATCTTCATCAACAACGATCCTTGAATAGTCTTTTAGGGCTGAACCTCTAATTCTTAGAACGACGCCGGGAACATCAAATCTTGCAAGAAGAGTTTCAGCAATATCCTCAGCATATTCTTTGTCTGCTGTGAGATATACGGCATTTTGTAAATCAAAATTGAGTTGTGTCCAACCTTCACCTTGAGCTGCGCTCTTTGATGGTTTCAATCCTGTTGATAAAATTGATTTCAAATGCTTCATTGAAGTAGCATGAAACCAATCAACATCACTAATCTCTTCAAGAACTTCGAACTTGAATGATTGAAACTCTTGTTCCTTTTCTCTGTCTCTTGTCCATGAAGGAGATTTTCCTTGAATGGTCTTTGCTTTTGCAACCACATCTTTCAAAGTTCCAAGAAATTCAACTTGACCATCTCTTTTGAAATATTCAATTTTTGCGTTGTTTAGTTCCGGAAGATACTTTGATGTTGTGATTAGTGCTCTTGATGCTCTTGGATCACGAAAAACGTTTGAATAAACAGTGATTGTTTTTCTGTCCGCTGACAATTCAAGCAGAGAACTTGCTTCTCTTTGAGTCGGTCTACTAGGCATCCAAATGCCTTTGTCTTTTGTCTGAGGGTATTCGGCATAAGCTTCTTTTGTTAGTCCCTCTGGGTGAAAGAAGAGTGTCTTGGCTTTCTTGAAGTAATAACGAAAGAATTCAGGACCAAGTTCAGGGTGAAGACCCCAGTTTGAACTGCCTTCAATTTGTTCTTTCAACTTTACTTTATTCTTTGTAGGTGACATGCTATAGTAAATAGTATAAGGAGTTTCTTATGAGTGATATTGACAAACTATATGAAGAAATAAAGAAAGAAAAAGAAGAAGAACTGCAAGAGAAATTGAATGTTTCACCTGAAGAATCGGAGCCATCTGTGCAACTTAGAAAGAAAACTTGCTTTCTTTTAGAAGCTGCATATCTTGCATCATTAGATACAAAAGATATTCTTTTGAAGTCTGTCCTTGAAGAAACTATTACAATTCTTTGGAACTGGTTACCAGAAGATGTAAAGGCGGCGACAATGAAAGAAAGAACTCTCGGTGGTGTTCCAGCATCGTCTATAAATCCGTTAGACTGTTGGAAATCTTCGTTTCCAAATCAATCTGTCGCCAATAACATTTGGGATTATTTGAACAAAGACGAAGAACTCGAAGATATACAAAAATCTATTGATGAAGCAACTCAAAATCTAGAGTCAAGGATCGAAGCTCTTGAACTTGCAATGCTTAATTTGGCAGAAAAGCTCAAACCTCTAATTCTTCCTGAAGGAACGAAATGATCTCCTTGTAAGGTGAAACCTGTTTCCATTTGTGCTTTTCAATTTTTCTTTCAAACCATTTTCCTGTTACCTTTTTGAAAGGTAACGCAAAGTAATAAGTTCCAGTTGACATTCTTTCCTGGAACTTTTCTTTTGCCCATTCCTCATTCTCTTTCATTTGATGTTGATCCCAAACATATTGTGCCCAAATCAAATCAACAAGGTAGGCGCGAAATTCTAAACGAGCTCTCCAATAAGCAGGAAGTGGGAATAAAAAGATTACAGTTGGAATCAAAAACCAAGCATTCCAAAGAACTAGAGATAGCAATAAGAAAAGAATTGAGAGTATTTGTGGAAATAGGTACGCAAGGGAAAAACGAACGCCCATGGTTGCTCTATCATACAGATGAACCGTTTCATGAGCCACCGATTTCAAGCCATGAAGCATATCTACATTTTCATAAAAACTATCTGGAACATAAATGGTTTTCCCAATAGCCTGATACATACGATCAAACTCTTTAATTCTCAGAATCTTTACTGCTACAAAGCGAGCCACATGAAATCTAAAATCAGTGGCTTCTTTTTTTGTTTTGATTTCAGCATCAGGAACAAACTTTCTTGTAACCTTGTTTAGAAAGCGTCTGCTAAATTCGTAAATGACCGTATCGTTTATCCTGTTATTCATCACAGAACTCCTATTGAAACATATTCGTAAATATTGCACAATGAGGAGGTATGGCTACTCTTTTGCTATCAAATAAAACTACTGGTCTTAATTCACATTTACGTTCCTACAAAGATGGAAGTTCCATGTTTTGTAATGATATTCTGAGTTCTGATATCATTGTGAATAGTAAAGACTGGTTTCAATATCTGAAAACAACGTGCAAGGAAGCCCCATCTCTTCTTCCTGAAACTCAAAGAAAAGCTCTTGAGACTGTTTTGAGAGAAGAAGAGATTATGGTTGAGAACCTTCCAGCTTTTCTTCTCTTATCAAAAGAAGAGTATCAAACAAACCTTCATCGTTACATGAAAGAACTCATTTCTTTCTTTGCACTCAATCCTGCAACTTACTTTTTTGACTTCTTCAAAAAAGAAGTAGACCTTCTTGAAAAAATGCAGGGTGCTTACATCTCCGAGGACTTGTATCACAAATATAGAATACAGGATACTCAGGGACTAGTTTCCACATTCTCTCCAAATAGAGATGGCTTTGCAAAACCTGTGAAGTATGACAGTTTCAAAAGCCCAACAGGAAGATTGGTTGTTACAGAAGGTCCTCATATCCTAACAATCAACAAGACCTATCGGAACATGGTTCAGACTTCCTTTGAAAAGGGAGCAATCGTATCGATCGATTACGTTGCTCTTGAACCAAGTGTGCTCCTTGGAAGAACATCTAGTGCTCTCTCTAATTGGTTATCTTCCACTCAAGGATCCACAAACTCAAAACCACATGATATCTACCAGCAAGTGGCTGATATTCTGTTTCAACGAAATCTACTCCGTACACCTATCGATCGCTCAGAAGCAAAATCTATAACCCTCAGAACGCTCTATGGAGCTCAGGAAGATTTAATTGGGCAGATACTCCAAGGTAAAAGTTCTGTGCCTCTACACGATTTCCTATTTGAACTGAGAGAGCTTTTTGGCATCAACCAACTGATGAACCAACTTCAATCAGAACGTCGGATGAGAAATAATGGTGGAAAATACATTACAAATCATTTTGAAAGAAGAATACCTACAGAAGGTGTCGAAGATTATAAGTTAGTAAACTATTGGACACAATCAACTGCTGTCGATGTTGCTCTTCTTGGATTCGCTTCATTGATAGAAGATTTGAATCCAGAAGAAGTAAGACCTTTGTTTGTATTGCATGATGCAATATTTTTGGATGTAAGTCTATCTGCTGTTTCGAAACTAAAGTCAGCTATCAACAAAGCCAAAACCGTCCCACTTTTTCCAAATTCACACTTCCACTTGAAACTCTCGGTAGAAAGTCAATCACAATAAAAAGTTATTGACAAAATTTGAAAGGAAAAGTGTAGTGAGGCACAATGAAATTGTTCATAGGGAAAGACATTCAAGCCGAAATAACCTATAATAGAAGAACGTTGGATTGTTCCAACCCCTTACAAATAGAAAGATAAAATATAATGACTGGATATAACCTTGATGCAATTCGTGACAAACTGAAACAAATGACAAAGACTGGTTCAAGTGAGAAATCTGAACTTCCAAAGTTCAAATATTTCAAGCCTGAACTTGGAAACGTTGATATCCGTTTCCTTCCTTACAAGGATGAGAAAGGACAACCTTTCCAAGAGGTAGTTTACTACCAAAACAAGAAGCTTACTGAGCAAAGAGTTGTTGCTCCTGCACAATATGGATTGGAAGATCCAATTGCTTCATTAGAACAGGAGATGCGTTCTGATCGTTCTAATGAGTCGTGGGAAATCCGTAAGTGTCTCAATCCTACATCACGCTTTTACGCTCCTGTGATTGTTCGTGGTCGTGAGGACGAAGGCATTATGCTTTGGGAGATTTCTTCGAAGCTTGTGCAAGACATTTACGCAACCCTTTGTCATGAGGATTACGCAACTGAAAACTTGATGGATCCATATTCGGGATATGATTGGACTGTGTCTGCTGTTGACAGTGGAAAGAAGTTCAACGGATTCGCTGTGAAAGAAATCAAACTTCAACCGCGTCGAAAGGCATCACCACTCTTCGTGAATGGCAAGAATGCTGATAAGGCAAGGATTGAAAAGACCTTGGAAGAAATTCCAAATCTTGGCGAACATTTCCGTAAGCTTGTTCCGGGAACTGAAAAGTTGAAGACAATCATCGAAAACTTCCTCAATGGTCCAAAGGACAGTGAGGTTGATTCTGAGGTTTCTGCTGGTGGTGTGGAGCATGGTACTTCTGGAGACGGAAAGACCGCTGCAACCAAGAGCAAAATTGATAGCGCCTTTGATGATCTAGAAAACGTGTTCTGATCTTCTTGTTGTTCTTTGATGGAAAAGCCTCCGCTGAGTCGGGGGCTTTTTCTTTGTCAATCTTTCTTTTTCAACAAATCAAGAAAGTTCAAGCTTTCAGTTGAAAGCAACAAAGCCTATTGTTATGATGATTGTACCCAAAAGGAATAACATACATGGTAAAAAAGAAAGAAGAAACAACCTCTACATCTATCGCATCAAACAACATTGACGACTTCACAAACGAGCTTATCAAAGAGATCAACAAGAAGCATCAAGATAAAATTGCCTTCAATCTTGGTTCGGATGCAGCTCCAACAAACATCAATCGTTGGATCTCAACAGGATCAAGAATGCTTGACGCTGTTGTTTCAAACACTTCAAAAGGTGGATTGCCAGAAGGAAGAATTGTTGAAATCCAAGGACCACCGTCGATTGGAAAATCGCACATTGGATTTGAGCTTGCAAAGAGTACACAACGCCATGGCGGCATTGTTGTCTACATTGACACAGAGAATGCAACGTCGCTTGATAACCTTCGAGGTCTAGGCATCAAGGTTAATTCACAATTCGTTTTCGTCCAAACAGCTTGCACAGAAGAAATCTTCGAGGTTGCTGAACAGGCAATCATGAAAGCTCGTCAGCTAAAGAAAGACGTTCCTGTTACAATCATTTGGGATAGCGTTGCTGCTTCTTCACCAAAGGCTGAACTTGAAGGAGATTATGATCAAAACTCAATCGGTCTTCAAGCTCGTGTTCTTGGAAAAGGTCTTCGTAAGATCACGCAGTTGATTGCGAACCAAAAAGTTCTCTTCGTGCTCTTCAACCAGCAACGTCAGAAGATCGGTGTTATGTATGGAGATCCAACAACAACGCCAGGCGGAGCCGCAATTCCATATGCATGTTCAACGCGTATTCGTCTCTATGGTGGTTCTCATATTCAAGATGATAAGACCAAAGAGGTTATTGGAATTGCTGTAAAGGCAAAGACAATCAAAAACAAAGTTGCTCGCCCTTTCCGCGAAGCAGAGTTCGAAATTCACTTTGGTGTTGGCGTTCGTGAAGACCAACAAGCTTTCGATGCACTTCGCCGTTGGTGTGATGCAAACGGTCCAGTTGAAATGCCGAATGGAGAAAAAGTCTCTGTTGCAGGAACGGGAGCGTGGAAGACCTTTATTGTCACAGATGCCAAAGGCAATACTGTTGTTGAAGAAAAGTGGCAAGGTAAAGCCGATTTCGGAAGCCGCGTTTACTACAATCCTCAATATGAGAAGTATGTCACGGCTCTTCTGGATGCATCCTTTATTGTATCTGCTGAAAATGACAGAGAGCACCCAACATATGTTGATGTTGACACTGAAAGTTATGAAGACTTTCGTTCACTTGCCTCAAGTTGAAGTTGATTATGATGACCGGATCGGTGCGGAGTATTCTGGCAGTTCAAAGTTTCTCTGTCGAAGAACTTGAACCTTACATAACTGACGTTGAAGGCGAAGTTTCACTAAGTAACCTAAATCAAAAAATCTTTGATACTGGTATAGACATTCACCGAAAATATGGTCGAAGATCCGGAGACATCTGTTTGATTTCTCCAGATTTGGAGCTTTTTTTCTTAGAGGAAAATTCTCTTTTCAATGAAGCTCTTGGTGAGGCAAAACTTTTGGAGTTGAAAAAAATTGGAGTCAATCCTGAAAACTCTAAAGTCCTTGGCATTCTTAATTCAAGATTTGTTGTGCATGTTTGTTTTGACTTGCAGCCTAACACTGTAATTGTTGGAAATAAAGGTGAAGGTTTAGAAACAAAATACATCATATATGATGGCAGTCAAGACCTTCCAATTTTAGATATCAAAATATCTAATGAAAAACAATTTGCAAAAGGATTCTGTAGTAATCCACATCGCATAAAGGTAAAACGATGAAGTATCGAGAAGACTATAAAACAAATGACAAAGCATGGTATGAACCCGTTCCAAATCTAACATCAAACGTTGAACTTGAAGTGAAGTTTTTCAAGTGTCATCCAGAAGCAAAGCTTCCTGAGAGAGCAAATGAGGATGATGCAGGGTGGGATCTTTTTTCAACCGAAGAAGTTGTTTGGCGTCACGACGCCCGACCACAAACTGCTCCAACCGGCTTGAAAATGGTGATCCCGTCAGGATGGGAAGCTCAAGTAAGACCTAGATCAGGAATGTCTTTGAAAGGTTTGACTGTTTGCAACAGCCCTGGAACTATTGATGCTGGATACCGTGGCGAAATCAAGGTTATTGTTGCCCCAACAAATGTCAACACCAATGCATCAAACAGTTTTCCAATCATCATTCCAAAGGGCACCAAAATTGCCCAGCTTGTTTTCAAGAGAGTTCCACAAACTTCTATCAAAGAAATAAGTGAAGAAGAGTTTGAAAAACTCTCAAACACCACTCGTGGTGAAGGCGGATTTGGAAGTACAGGACAATGAGCAAAAACCTTGCAGAAAAGGTTCTTGAAGAACTAACCCCAGGAACCATGTTTCGGGGGTTTTTTCTTGTCGGATTTGATCCAAATGATGGGCGGAAATGGTATTTCAATCTCGATGACAAAGAGCAAAACACGAGGGAAGAGAATTCGTCTGTTTACTATCCAACCTCAATAAGATACTTCAAATCAACAATTGAAAAGGTAAATGTCTATTCGTTATCATTTGTTGATGGAACTGAACTTGGGTTGATACTTGATGTTCAGAACATAGCAAACCTAGAAGAAGGACCAGTGACTACTTGGTATGGCTCCAAAATTCAAACAAAATCACAAAAGATTTTTGCTGTCGAATGTTTCCTAATTGAAAATTCGCATATTGGAACTTTCTTGATTTTGGTTGATGAAACAAAGAAAAGTGTGTATGTGATATGAACAATAACGACCAAAGACCAATTGTTGTAATTGATGGAATGAATCTTTTCATTCGATACTTTGCTGTAAATGAAACAATGAGCGCCGAAGGCAACTGCGTTGGTGGCACAATTGGTTTCATCAAAGCTGTGAATGGGATAATTGAAACGTGGAACCCTTCAAAAGTTTTCATTGCCTGGGAAAAGGGCGGAGGCTCTGAAAGACGGAAGAGAATATTCCCCGAATACAAAGCAAATCGTGCCAAGTCAAAGGTTTTTGACGAACTCTCACCAGCCCGCTCAGGTCGTCTTCATATGGATGACACCGAGAACAGACAATATCAGCAACTTCTTTTGATCAATCTCTTGAAGAAAACACCAATACGACAACTGTACCTCCGCGAGATCGAGGCGGATGACATTATCTCTTTTGTCGTTTCTTCCAAATTCAAAAACTCAAAGGCAAAAAAAGTCATCGTATCAAGTGACAAAGATTACTACCAGTTGTTGGATGATGAAAATGTTGTTGTTTATGATCCAGCAACAAGGAGCATCGTGACAAAAAAAGAAGTCAAAGAAAAGTTTGGAATAGAGGCTCGAAACTTTTGTGTTGCTCGCGCTTTTGTGGGAGATAGTTCCGACAACATTCCCGGTGTTGATGGTGTTGGTATGAAAACTATTTCAAAAAGATTTCCTTGTTTGGCTGAAGATAGAGATGTCTATATCCAAGAAGTTCTTGACCTTGCAAAAAAAGAAATGGACAGTGGTTCAAAGATAAAGGTGCATGGGCTAATCTTAGAGGCTAAGGAAGACGTCTTGAGGAACTGGGAGTTGATGTACCTTCGGGACCTGAATATCTCAGCAACTCAATGTCAAAAACTTGAATGGCAAATCGATAATGAAGAAAGAGTATCAGATAAATTTTCCTTCATAAAGGAGCTGATTGCATCAAAAATACCCGTAAATTTTGATGTAGACCGATTGTTCAGAAATCTGAACAATGTAAATTTGTGACAGGAATTTTTTCACTGAGCCCTCTCTTTATTCCTACCGATGGCTGAAATCAAATCCCGTTTCGCTTGCCAGCGAGCGGCTTTCTATTCCCTTTTTGAAGGTGGAGAACCAAATGAACTTAGTAGATGAACAGATGATTGAAGAAATAAACGAAGAAACCATACAGCCAGACGACGACGAAAAACAGCAGAAAAAGCATTTCTCATTTGATAGGAACTTCCAAGAGAAGATTGTTCAAGTTCTATTTCATGATAAGGCATGGGCATCTCAAATCCAAGAAATCTTGGATCCATCCTTCTTTGAATATGCGTACCTGCAAGTCATAACACAGATTTATTTCAACTACAACAACAAATACAGAGAATATCCTTCAATTGAACTTCTTAGCACATTGATTGCAGAAAGTTTCAAGTTGAAGAAGATCAAGACAGATCAGTTGTTGATTGCTCAAGTTAGAGCATTTCTTCCTAAGTTAGTTGAACCAACTAATGTTGGTGACTTTGCTTTTGTAAAAGAGAAAACAACCGACTTCTGTAAAAGAGTCGTTCTTCAACAAGCTCTCGAAGTATCTGTTTCCAACATTCAAAGAGGAGACTATGACGGCGTTGCTGAAACAATTAGAAAAGCCCTTGCAAAAGGAATGACTAATACAAAGGGTTTGGATTTGTTCAACCCAGCAGACATTGATGCAAGATACAATGGAGTATTTCGTAGAACAATTCCAACTGGTCTTGATGAACTTGATGGCAGAACCATTTTGAATGGTGGTCTTGGTCAAGGTGAGATTGGATTTGTTGTTGCTATGTCAGGTGTTGGTAAGAGCCATCTTCTTACTCACTTTGGAGCTGAAGCAATGCGTCGTGGTTTCAATGTTCTTCACTACACATTTGAGTTGAATGAAGGTGCTATTGCTATTCGATATGACTCAAACTTGATTGGTGTTGATTCATCTTATTGCTTTGAACACAAAGAAGCAATCAAGAAGATGTATGAAGACAACAAGGACGTGTTTGGACGTTTGATTATCAAGCATTATCCAACAAACCAAGCGAATGTAAACGTTCTTCGAGGACACATTGAAAAGTTGAAGACCGACGGATTCTCGCCGGATCTCATTCTTGTGGACTATGCTGGCATCATGCGTTCAACTGAAAAGAGCGATCTTCTTCGTATTGAGTTGAAGAAGATTACGGAAGAGCTTCGAGCTTTGGCAGACGAAGTGCGTGTTCCTCTTTGGACAGCTCTTCAAGCTAACAAGGAAGCCGCAGGAAATGATATTGTTGACATGACAAACATGGCAGAGAGCTTTGCTCAAGCTGCGGCAGCAGATTTTATTCTTGGTCTTGCAAGAAAGTCAGAGCAAAAATCGACAGGTATTGGAACGTTGTTCATTGCCAAGAACAGAGCAGGAAAAGATGGATTGAAGTTCAATATTCATCTTGACACAGCTCAATCAAGATTGCGATTTCTGAATAGTTCAGAAACACCTACATCTGGATATACTTCAAAAGCTGGAAAAGAAGCTTGGAAGCGAATTCAAGATGGACTCGATGGTACTTCTATGAAGTTAGAAAATTTGTGAGTTGAGAAGAGATGGAATACAAAGAAGCGTTTGATTTAGCAAAACAATATTTCAAGGGAGATGACCTTGCGGCAACTGTTTTCCTTGGAAAGTATGCCTTGAAATCACCAAAAGGTGATATTGAAGAGCCAACACCAGAATACATGCATCGACGTCTTGCAAAAGAATTTGCAAGAATTGAAGCAAAATATCCGAATCCAATGAGTGAAGAGGAAATCTTTGGTTTGTTCAAAGACTTCAAGTATGTTGTTCCGCAAGGCTCACCGATGGCAGGTATTGGAAATCCATATCAGGTAATGAGCCTTTCAAACTGCTTCGTTATTGAAAGTCCATATGATAGCTACGGAGGCATCCTCAAAACCGACCAAGAAGAAGCTCAGTTGATGAAACGACGTGGTGGTGTGGGATTTGATATTTCCACCATTCGCCCAAAGGGAATTCACACAAACAATGCTGCTAAGACAACAGATGGTATTGGCGTTTTCATGGAACGCTTCTCAAACACTTGTCGTGAAGTTGCTCAAGGAGGAAGACGTGGTGCTTTGATGCTTTCAATTTCAGTACATCATCCTGAGATTGAAACTTTCATCAACATCAAAAGAAGTTTAGATAAAGTCACCGGAGCAAATATCTCTGTTCGTGTTTCTGATGAGTTTATGAATGCTATAAAGGCAAACGAAGAATATGAAGTTCGTTTCCCTGTTGATGCAGGGCTTGATGATTCCAAATATTTGGTTCGACAGAAAATCAAAGCGGCTGACATTTGGAATCAACTTATCGAAGGTGCTCATGCATCAGCAGAACCAGGCGTTCTTTTTTGGGACACAATCAAAAAGCGTTCACCGGCAGACGCCTATACAGAGTTTCAGACAACATCAACAAACCCATGCGGCGAGATCGTTTTGTCGCCATATGATAGCTGCCGTCTTTTGCTTTTGAACGTTCTTTCCTTTATTGAAAATCCATTTGAAGACAATGCGCACTTCAACCGTGAACTCTTTCTTGAGGTCGCCAAAAAAGCACAAAGACTAATGGATGACATGGTTGATTTGGAGATTGAAGCAATCGATCAAATTCTTGAGAAGATCAAGAATGATCCTGAGCCAGAGGATGTAAAGAAGATTGAAATTGACCTTTGGAGCAAAATTCGTCAAGCTTGTGTTCGAGGACGCCGAACAGGACTTGGAGTGACAGCAATTGGTGATGCGCTAGCTGCACTCAATGTCAGATACGGTTCTGAGGAGTCAGTTGATTGGGTCGAAGTGTTCTACAAAACACTTGCTCTTGGTGCTTATACTTCAACGGTTGAAATGGCAGAAGAGCGCGGAGCCTTCGAAGCATTTGACTATGAACTTGAAAAAAACCATGAATTCTTGAAACAAGTTTTCTATGATGAAATGATGCCAAAAGACATACTGGTAAAGTGGGCTAAATTTGGCAGAAGAAATATTGCTCTTACGACAACAGCACCAGCAGGTTCCGTTTCTGTTTTGACACAAACAACTTCTGGTATCGAACCAGCTTTCGAAGTTGTCTATACACGTCGAAGAAAGATCAATCCGGAAGATGCCGTTTCAAGAGTTGATTTTGTTGATGCTCTTGGAGATAAATGGCAAGAATACAAGGTTTACCATCACCAATTCAAAAAGTGGATGGAAGTAACGGGATGGGAAAACGTTGAAGATAGCCCATATTGGAAGGCTAGAGCAAATGACGTCGATTGGGAAGCCTCAGTTGACCTCCAGGCAGCCGCACAAAAATGGGTCTGTCACGCCATCAGCAAAACATGCAACCTGCCCTCAGACGTCTCTGTGGATTTGGTAAAACAGGTCTACGAGCGTGCATGGGCGACTGGATGTAAGGGTTTCACGATTTATCGTGATGGTTCTAGGTCTGGTGTTCTTGTCACAGAAACAAAATCAGATGAAAAGAAAACTTCATCATTTGATGAGCATCATGCACCAAAACGTCCAGCAGAGCTTTCTTGTAAGGTTATGCACACTACAGTAAAGGGTGAAAAATGGACATTCTTTGTTGGAGTTTTGGATGATAAGCCATATGAGATTATGGGTGGTCTTTCAAAACTAATTTCTATTCCAAAAAGAGTAAAAGAAGGAAAGATTGTAAAACACAACGGACCTTCAAATCCTGTTGCAAGATATGATTTTCATTATGACTTTGAAAAAGGTCCAGAAGAAGAAACCATAATTCGTGATATCAACAAAGTTTTTGAAAATGCAACGGAAGCTGCATTTACAAGAACCCTATCACTTGCAATGCGCCACGGAACTCCTGTACAATATGTTGTGGAGCAGCTTCTCAAGGGTTCTGAGAAAGACGATGATCTTTTCTCGTTCTCAAGAGCTGTTTCAAGAGTATTGAAGTCTTTCATTGCAGATGGAACAAAAGCTTCCGAAAAGAAGTGTTCCGTTTGTTCATCAACTGATTTGATTTATCAAGAAGGTTGTGTGACCTGTAAGGCTTGTGGAAACAGTAAGTGTGGATGATGAAACAGGAAAGTAAACAATAAATGTCAAAAGAAAAAGTGTATCCGCCTCCGGGCTACAAGGTTCTAACATTTCGAATAGAATTTAGGGACCCTAATCGCACTCCCACAAATGAAGAAGTTGATATAGCGATGAAAGCCATTTTGGAAGAAATGGAAAAAAATCATGATTGTAAAGTTGTTACTCCTGAAATAAAAAAAGAATGGAAAGAAAGGCAAGAGGAGTGGTATGGGAAAAAATAAATGGATCATTGGAGAAACGGAAGATAAACAAAAGCTCGTTTGTAATAAAGATGAGCAAGGAAATCTTCAATTCACTTTCAATGGTGGTTGGACACTTCCCAAAGTCAAAATCGACAAAGAAGAATTCACTTCACTTTTCCATGACCTTTTTTCACCTGGGGAAAGTCTCCCAGATACAAGCGAGGAAGAAGACCCTAATGTCTGGGATGGTTCGTTAGATTGGCATGAGTGGAATGAAAGAAAAAGATGAGTACATACGTTCTAAAAACCCATCTTTATACTGGTGCCTGGAAAAACCAGTATGGAGCCGTCATTCTCTTCAAAGAAGAATCTTTTTTTGACGCATATCAATATGGGGTTGAGAAAAACAAGGGTAGTATAGAACGGTGGGAACTTAAGAGTTGGGAGTTTGATGGAGAGAACTGGAAACTCTTGAGAACAACCACAATCGACCCTTTACTTCAACCACATGAAATCAATCCTACTCGTGATAATGTTCTCGATTATTACAATATCGAGTTTTCTTTTGGAAAACCAATTATTGGAAAAACTAGTGAAAAAGATTTCAATGAAGGATTCATTGTCTCTGTTCCTGGGTTGAGTCCGTGTCCTTGGTGTGCTGCAAATATGGATACAGGTACATCAAGCTACAAAGCAGTTTGCGTGAAAAATCCTCTACATAAAGCTATTTGGCTTCCATGGGGAGGATGAAGTATGTCTAAAATAAAAATGTTTCTAATTGCTTATGACCAACGTGAGTGGGTTGGTTCTCAAGATCAACCATTCAATGATGGTCCTTACAGTGGATTCCGTCATAGAGAAATCGAAGTCTCGAACTTTAGGCTCTATCGAACGGACAGTTTCTATCCGGACATATCTCACATTTCATACTCAGATTATGAAACTATCGAAAATGATGCAGCATATGATACTGAGGGTCCGTTTGTTGCTGTTATAAACTTGTTTACAGACGGGGGAACATTTGGACGAACGAGTGGATATGTTGAAATTCATGGTGTTTTTCATGCGTCTGATCAAATAGCGATCGATGAGTGTGCCAAAAAGGCTCGTGAAAGAGATTACGGATACTTTGGAAATCTTGATCAAACCATCGTTGAACATTTTGACACAGCTCCATTTTTGACAGGGAGGTCAAAATGACATTTGATGAATGGTGGGTTGAATACACAACTCCAGAGATGAGAGCAGACCTAAAAGCATATTATGGTTTGACGTTTGAAACACTTCGTTCAATTGTCGAAAAGGAAGGAATTTGCCCTTCTTCTAAATTGGATATAAAAATTCATTCTTATCCAATTGCTGGTCGTACCCTCGGTTTCAAATTCGCTTTCATAAGCGACGGCGAAATTCTTCATGAAAGAGAACTTACACCTAAAACTATGTTAGGACCAGGGGATCTTTTTGAAGAAGATGCTGCAATTCCTCGCTATTTTTCAAATGATGGAAAGTTGTATAGAAAGTATGGCGGAAAATTAGAAGCAGGGCAACTTGTTGATGGCGAGTTTCAACCAGATGAGGTCAAATGAAAACAGAAATGAAGGCACGTATTCGTTGGTTGATGCACAACACCTTGGTTCATCCAATATGTGGAATTCTTTGGTTTTTTGAATTCAATGAATTGGCTGATCGGATCCATAATCTAGATGATTATGGTGAAATTTTCTTTGAATAAGGTAAAGAAATGACTGATAAAAAGTTAGTGTTCAAAGTTTCGGACTTTTTGGAAGAACAAGGATTTCTTGATGTAAATGAGGGAGAAGTCCCTGATGAAGCCACGAGACTTTCTTGGCAAGAAAGAAGAAAAAAAGATGATGAATATGATATGCGTCGGTCGAATGAAGTTCATACATTTTCCGCCACAAATGTTAGACCAGTTTTTCCTTACAATGAAGTTGATAGAAGTAAAATCCTTGCAAAGGTTTTATCGTATTTAGAACAAACTCCAACAACATATACAAATTTAGAAAGAACTTTTCTTTCTGGTTGGAATTCTCCAGTTCGTGGACATAGAGTTGATTTTCGAAACCTGATCAAGTATGCAATTGATAAAGGTTTTATCGAAATGGATGGATCATTGAAACTCCAATGTAAACTTTCTAGAGGAGAGTTTGAAGAAAGAAGTAGTGAGATATTGGAAGATTTGATTGAGGTCTAATGAATTTTTTGCCGAAAAGTGCAGCGTGGATTTTCTTTGCTCTTAGAGAAGACGGTGTCAAAACAAAGTTGATTTATATCAAAAACAAAGACATGAGAAACATTCTTGCAGCCAATCAAATATATTTCAAACATCTTGTTGGAGAGGTTTTCTTTCTAAATGAAGAACAGTTTGAGTTCTTGAACCAGAAGAATATCCTTGGAACGTTCCTTTTTATTTGAAAAGTCGAGAAACTCTATGATTGATATTCTTGGTAAAAACATTGTTTTTCGGATCAATAGATCCTGGTATGTGTTCCCAGTTGTCCATAACGATAAAGTTCGTCACTGTCAATACGAACAAACAAATCCAAAGACAACAATGCAAGGCAAGGTTGTAGGATTCACAGAAGGACGTTTTTTTCAAATTGAAATTGATGGCTTTCCAATAGGATCAACAGCCGAAATAATAGAAGAATGCATAGAAATAGTCAAGATACTTGATTGATTTGGGAGCAACCGCTCCCTTTTTCATACTTATTCTCATGACAAAACTAAAGAAAATTCTCTTTGAACAAGAAGATATGGTTCCAAAAGAACGTGGCTCAATGCATGTCTCAAAAGGTGATGACGAACGCTTTTGGGGAAACCGTGGAGCAGGCATTCTTCTAATTGCAAAAGATACAGGGAGACTTCTGTTGGTTTTGCGTTCAAATGAAGTAAACGAACCAGGCACTTGGGGAATACCTGGCGGAGCCATTGATGACGAAGATGAAAGCGAAGTTAGTGCCGCAAAAAGAGAAGCACATGAAGAAGTTGGATATCGTGGTCCAATCGAAATTCATGCTTCATATGTTTTCAAAGCTGCTAAGTTTAGATACTTCAACTTCATTGGGATCGTTCCAAAAGAGTTTGAGCCTCGACTTGATTGGGAAAATGATGAAGCTGGATGGTTTTCCATGGATGAACTTCCGTCACCTCTTCACTTTGGTTTGAAAGCCCTTCTTCAAAACTCCGCAAAGCAGATTGCTTCATTTACTGTTTCGGCTCAAGACCTTCAGGAGGCTTTCATTTCCGACCTTGATGAAAGAGAACTTCCTTCAAACGAAAGTCTGTGGGATAAAGCAAAACAGCTCGCGATGGTAAAGTTTGGTGGAGTTCCGACAAGTAAAGGTTATAAGTGGGCAAAGAAATGGTACCACTTCAAGGGCGGCAATTGGAATGAAGTAAAGCCAAAAGTCAGAGAGGCTCTCATTCATGAAATGAATGCAATTTCTGCTGGTGGCGCATCTCTTGTTTCATCGGGACAAATTGCTGGTTCTGCCAATGCTCCAATTGGTTCAAAGGCAAGAAAAAAAGCTAAGCAGAAAATGTGGGCAGAATACAAAATAAACAAATGACATTACCTCTTTTCATTGATGAAGAAAAAAAGAAAAAGTGGTCTTATGAGAAAGAGCCACTGACATACTATGTCATTTCAAAAAAGACACCAGATGAAGTGTTGATAACTGGCATTCCAAAAGGAACACAGGTTCTAAATCAGTTTGCCATGAAGAAAAGGATTCCAAACCCAAAACTTGGATTATTCATCTACTACTTGGACAATGCTCAAGTGACCGAAAAAAGAGGAAGAGCCTTTCTTTCTCAAGATGTAAAACCGGAAGATATTTTTTTCTTTGACTTTGGAGAATGGACTTCAATCATATCACTCTATCCATAACAGGACGTTGATATGTTGGAGTGGTTCAAGTCAAAAATATCAAAAAAACCATCAAAATCAAAAAAAGAAATACTCTCTCAACTTGAAAGAGGTGACCTTGTAAAGGTATCATTGAGAGACAAAGACTATTTCAAAAGATGTTATCCCGGAGGAACTTCAAGATTTGATCAAGAACTTATCAATGAAAGAGTTTTCATTGGTAATATTACCAATTGTCATTGGAGACAACAAGAAAAGATTTGGGTTGTTTCAGTCTCAGTTGGAAGAAGATATGGAATGAGAGAGTTCCTTATTCTGGAAGATGAAATAGAACAGATTAGAAAGATAAATCAAAATGACGTGTGAAGTAAAGATAATCGAAGATACCGTTGGATATGGAAGAAGACTCACGACTTTTCAGTTGAGGTATCCACGTTTTATTCACTCTGAATTGATGACCCACAGAGTTTTCAGTCGGAATGCATCATCTTCCCGTGCCATTCCAACAGCAAAGCTTCTTGAAATGGTAAAAATAGATCCAGCCATGCCTGTGTATTGGGGAAAGAATCAATCAGGTATGCAAGCAAATGAAGAACTTGATGAAGAGACAAAGCAGAAGGCAATCCAAGTTTGGCTTGAGACACGTGACCTTGTTGTTGAACAAACAAAGAAAATGATCGATCTTGGTGTTCATAAACAAATTGCAAATCGAATGCTTGAACCTTGGCATTACATTCATGTTGTTCTGACAGCAACAGAGTTTGAAAACTTCTTTGAGCTTCGGTGTCACAAAGATGCTCAGCCAGAAATCAAAGAACTGGCTGACATGATGAGAAACGAATACAACAAGATGAAAGTCACAAAATCTTGTGATGAGCATTGGTGGCACCTTCCTTATGTAACTCAGGAAGAAAGAGATCAGCATTCTTTGACCGATCTTTTGAAGATTTCAACTGCAAGGTGTGCAAGAGTTTCTTATATGAATCATGATGGAACCGCAACAGACATTGAAAAAGATAGAAAACTTCATGACATGCTTGTTGTTGCTCAACCTCCCCACATGTCTCCAGCAGAACATCAAGCTGTATTTTTGAATCCAGAAAAAGCTTATGGAAACTTCATGGGATGGAAACAATACAGAAAGTATCTTGAAACAAATTTCACAGCAGAAAATATTGGAAATGATCCAATCTACTCATTTAGAAATGAGGACCGATGAAAAAGAAAAAGGAAGCTGATGAAACATTTACGGAACAGTTTTCAAATAACATTCCAAATGAACTTGAATGCGTAAACTCAGCAATCAAATACATGAAATGTGAACCAACTTTTCATTTTTCCTTGAAAGTAAAATGCGTTCTCGCTATAGTAGGGATGTATGACAAATCCAACAGATGAAGACCTCCGCAAAAAGCTTTTTGCTCTACGAAATAAGAGTGTTGAGAAAACGAATCTACCTCTTGCCATAGAAAAGATCACGAACATTATTCGTACATGTGGACCTGTAAGAGCAAAGGAGGTCCGTCTACTAATGGAGGAGATAGGATTTTCACCATTTCTTTCTCGTACAGCAATTGCAAAAATGTGGGATACCGGACTCATAAATGTCTCCAATGAACAATATCTTCTATTGGTAGAGGATAAAAAAGAATGAAAAGTCCACTTCGCTATCCTGGCGGAAAGTCAAGACTGATAAAAGAAATCCTCAAGTTCAAACCAAAAGATATCACAGAATACAGAGAACCTTTTCTTGGAGGAGGTTCTCTTTTCTTTCATTTACTTGATGACAAAGAGATTGAAATCTTCAAGGCAAGCGATACCTTTCCGGAGTTGATCAACTTCTATCAGACAATGCTTCAAAGCCCGCAGGAGCTCGTGCAGGTCATTGAAAAAATGAAGATGACCAACGAGCCATCCAAACTCTTTTCATTTTCCAAAAGCCTCCTAACGAACAAGAACTCTCATTCAAACATTGAGCAAGCTGCCGCTTTCTTCATTTTGAACAGAACATCATTTTCCGGTTTGACAATGTCTGGAGGTTTTTCAAAAGCCTCTTATGATGGACGCTTCAAGAAGCCTCACATAGAAAAATGTGGAAGTCTAAAAAATGTGAAGAAACAAATCCAAATTAAAGAAGCTTCTTATGAAGAACTTCTATTTCAACCGACAGAGAACAAAACATGGATCTTTCTTGATCCTCCATATGATATCAAATCATCCAATCTGTATGGGAAGAATGGTGATGGGCACAAAGGATTTGATCACGAAAAATTAGCCATTGACTGCAAGAATAGTCAACACCAATGGTTAATTACATACAACAACAATGAACACATCAGAAACCTTTATGAGGGTTGGGCATTCATTCAAGAAGTTGATGTTGTTTACAATATGAACAGTTCAGGTAAAAAACGAAAAGAATTGTTCATCACAAACTACAAGGTTGATCAATGAAAATAAAAAAACTACTTTTTGAAACTGCAACAAAAGCAAACGCCGGTGATGTTAGTGAAGGTATTCTTGGTGCTGCTTGTACGGCTAGATTTCTTTATGGTTCTGAGAAACCAATAACACAAAAAGAAATCTGGACAGTCATTGAACAGTTGAACAAAACAACAAACAAATCTACTGGATCAACCGTTTTGAAATCAAAAACCTTTTCAAAACCACCATCAGTGAAGCCAGGTCAACCAAACTCCATTACACTCACTGTAGGACTATCCGAAAACAATTATGCAGGTTTCATTGACCCCATTTTCTTTCAAAGCATTGATGGAATTGTGAGAGCGGCGGCAGCATTTGCTTCTTCACCTTCCTTCATCCGTCTTGTAAAGAATGTTGAAATGAGTGCAAAGGCAAACAAAATTGAGATTTCCTCAGTTGGACTAGAAGACCAAAAGGGAACAAAGGTTGACCTCAAAATTGCTATTGATGGAAAGGTCGTTCCTCTTGGTGCTCTTTCTCTAAAAGCTGGAGGAACAAAACAAGTTGGACAGATTGGAAAAGGTTGGGCAGCTTCAAAACCTGGCGCCTCGCGTGGTATTGTTGACCTTTTTCGTGCTCTCTTTGGAGTAGAAATCAACAAGAACCTTCAAAAGCAATATGAACAGGCTCTAAGCTCTGCAAACTATGTTGCAATCAGTCAAGCAATTGATGAAGTTTACTACGACTGCTTCAAACAAGTAAGCAAAAAGTTTGATAGTGGAGTAAACGAAATTTCGGATTTCATCATTGGTCTTGCAAAAGCAATCAAATACGAAGCCATGCTTGAAGAAGAAGGAGTTATTCTTGTTCATCTTGATGCAGGTAATTTCAAGGCACTTGACTTTGGAAAATTTGTTTCATTGGCAAATGATGAACAAGTTGAAATGGATGTTGAAATCCAATATCAACCACCTGCATCCTATGAAAACTCTGTTCCTTATCTTTTCGTCAATTTGAAAGTAGATGGACAAGACTTTGGAAAGTTGATTTCAATTCGTCCAAAGATTAGAGTCGAAGAAGGTGTGAAAGTGAAAGAGTTTAGACACTATGTTCAAAAGGAAAGTGGTCTTGCCAAACTTCTTTCTATTGATCTTGACTGAAAAACTCATCTTCCATTGGTTTAGGATTGAGGAGCTTCGTAAGCTCCTCTTTTGTTTTTTTGGCTCCATTACCTAGTTGGATTTGTCCTGAAGCATCTGTTGCCCAAAACACAATCTTTTCTTTTCTTTTTGGAGAGGTAAGAAAGAAGATGCAACTCTTTCCATGTTGAACACCACGAAAAACAACGTCATTTTTCCATTTATCAACAATGTACTTTAGAGTTTCAAACTCTTCTGGATATTTCTGTTTGAAATCTTTTATCAAGACCACGAGTTTTTCTTTTGAAATATTGAGCATGACTTTAAGTATATTCAGAATGTGCTATGATGAGACATGAGCGAAAACAGATTTGATTATCAGGCACTTGCAAATGAAATTGGGGCTCTTGTAAATGAAAAAAACAAGGCTTATGGAAACTCTTTTGAGCAAGCAGAAGAGTTTCTAAAACTTCTATTTCCAAATGGAATACCAATAGAAAGTTATTCTGACATGCTTTGCATTGTCAGAATATTTGACAAACTCAAAAGGATTGCGACAAAGAAGGATGCCTTTGGAGAAAGTCCTTATCGAGATTTGGTTGGTTATGGACTTTTGGGAGCTGCTAAAGACATGAAGAAAAAAGAATCAGACGAAATCGACTACGATAACGAACCATTCAAATGAAAAAAGCCCCGAAAGGGGCTTTTTCAATTCACTTCGCCTTGTTCGGCTGTTGAAGCGAGTTCTGCTTCTTGGGCAGCGGCAAGAGCCTTCTCAGCCTCAGCGTTCAATCTTTCGACCATCTCGTTCCATTGAGATACGTATTCTGCGGAAATGGTAAGATTTCCATTTTCCGTCTCTTCAAAAGCCATTCCTCGAACAATATCAACAAAGTTTGTTCCTGTAAGAAGACACAGTTGAAGACCTTCTCTAATCATAAAGATTGCGTCATCCGTTAGTTTGTATAGTTTTTTACTCATTCATTCTCCATTTGACTTTAGATTAGTGTAGTGTGGTTTCTGTGTATGGAAATTGTTTTGGAAAGAAGGTGGCTGCAAACAAAGAAGGTCCGAGAAGTTTTTCAAGAGTTACTTTTTGAAATCTTAGCTCTGTATGGTCTTTCGAAAATAAATGACAGGCTTCTGGAGCGCATGTTTGAAATGAGTTATCGTATGTTATTGCATCTAATTTTGAGGCTGCGATCTCCAACAGAATAATTGAAATAATGTGGTCACGTGTTGGTTTTTCAATCTTAATTGGTAAAGAAACTTCGGTCTGATAACTCAAGTTATCTTTTTGAAATGTTACGAGCCAGTGAAAAAATAAGTTTGGAGGAAGTTCAACTCCAGTTCTATTTTCGATTTGACGCCAAGATAACTCAAAACCAAAATGATTTTCCATGAGAACAGTCTATGTTGAATAAACGGCTTGTGTTCAGTCTGTTTCTTCAATAAACATTTTCTTTATACGTTCTTTGAGCTTATCTTCTGGAGATTTTTGAGCTTGTTGAATTTGTTTCTTCAAAGAGGCAATTCGTTTCTTCTCTTGGAGGAGTTTTGTAAGACGTTCTTCTTCGGCAAGAAGTTCTGTTAACTCTTCGAGAACATCCACTTTCTTTTCAACAATTGGTTTAGGTTGCGGCTTTGAAACTTGAGGCTTTGGAGAAGGTTTTGTAACAGGTTTAGTTGGGGTTCTCTTTACCACTATCTCTGTTGGTGAAACACTCTTTACTTCAGCAGCTTCATTTACCAAGTTTGCTTTTACATCAAGTGGTTTATGAAACTCAATTTCGATTTCTGCTGGTTTGAAGTATCTGTTTCCAAGAAGAACTTCAAGAGTGCCTGAGTATCTCTTTCCCTCTTTATACATGTTTGACGAAGGAATTTTAATTGAGACTTGACCTTGTTCATACTTTGCTGGAAGTAAGAAGCCAAGCTTCTCATCACCTTCCAGAAGAGAGAAACGAACTTTTGGACTTGAAGCGAGAGATGGATCAGTTGAATAGCCTTCAATAGACAAACCGAAACTAATCTCGTTGTCTTCGCTCATGTTTAGAACAATTTTCTTTTCGTCGCTCATTCAAAGCTCCCAGTGGTTTCTCTTTTAATTAGAGCAGCTTTCACAGAAAATGTACTCTCATTCAATTTCTCAAACGTCATACTTTGCGAAAGAAATTGAGCTTCCTCTACCGTGGATTGCTTTGGTTGACTTTTGATAAACATCTGAGAACCAATCACAACATTTGGAATCGTTTCATTTTGCTCTGGAACTGAACCCATTGTGATTGGTGTTGCCTTTACAACAATCATCTCTTCTTTTCTAGGTTCTTTGGTTTCAGTCTTTATAGAGAAGATTTGAATTCTTGGATCCTTATCCAAAACATCTTTGTATCGAAGATATTTTTCTCTTCCATCAACTGTGAGTTGATTCACTCCAGAAAGATGTGTTTTGAAAAGCACATCGAGTTCATCATATCGTGATGGATAAGTATATCTCTTGGCATATGCGGTACTCTTTCCTCCACGTCTTACAACAGATTGTGTTGGAGGATTTAGACAAAGTTCACTGTATCCTGTGTCATCTCCATCATACAAAAAACAATGCTCGTCATAGATCAAACGAGGATCATCGTAAATGAATGGTGGTGTTGGTAAAGGCATTCATGATCACCATTTTAGCGGCAAGGATTGTGTTGCGTGAGCCTTACTTCCAGTTTTTACAAGATTGTCTACTCCAATGAAAGGTATCCATGTCGAAGTCGATGGGTTGATACCAGTTGTAACTCTCCATGCTCCGTTTAGTCCATTCCCTGGGGCATTTGGAACATCAACGAGTGTTCCACTGACATAAACATGCCTCCACCAATGCATTATTTCTTCTTGTGACACGGAACGCGTCACATATCCGACAGCATGGACTCCCCAATCTTCAGCACCAGTAGTGTTTGTAGGTTGACCCGATCCTCCAACTGTAAATGGAAATCCAGATTCCGTATAAGGTATTCCAGTATCGTTGCCAGCCACACCATTTGCAAAGAAACCGTTTTGATAAACGGATACAGATCCGCCATCATAAGTTGTCACAATAAATATACAATATGAGCGATTAGAATTGGAGCCTGCCGCATTGGCAGAGAAAATTGTTGATGATGTCACAACAGTAACAACTGGCAGTGTATCCTGCATTGCAAATGTTGCTCCGCCACCTGCAAGAAATTGGTTTGACGTACTCCAAATTCTTTGCGTGTCTTCTCCATTATTCCAAGATGTTCTACAGTAAATTATTCCAACCGCCCAATTCGCAGAACCAGACAGTGGATCATAAGACATTTGCCAAACATTTATATCCGCGTCGGAGGCTCCTTCGCCAAAACCAGTCAAAAAGTCTGCATAAGGTGTATGATTAACATTTACAGTAGTGCCGGATCCACTTATTGAAACTGACGATATAGCTGACCCATCAAAATTAATAAAATAAGCAGAAGAAGTTACTTGTGTGCCAGTTGAGCCAGAAAGAATTTCAAGAGGTCCGGAAGAATATCTGATTTCTTCTAAAGCGGATTGGACGTTAGTGCTTGAAACATCACCAAAAGCCGTTGAAGCAAGCTCAGAAGCAACAGTTGGCCAACCAACAAAAGAAGGAACAGTAAAATGTCCATCACGAACAACTTCAATCGTTCCTGACAAAGTCAAGTTATTGGAACCAATTTTATCTGGCAGGACTGATGGAGCACTTCCAGTTGGAAGGTCTGATGCCGACCATCTTGAAGTGAAAGAAGAATTTGGTAAATCTCCTGTTTCGGCAAAAGCACGAAGAATTTCGTTCCATTCCGCATCTTGCAAAATTCCATTTGCTTTGAAAGCAACAGAAACAATTGTGCAATCAGTAGCTCCCCTGTCCGCACTTTGAGCATTTTTACCAATGACAAATGGAAGAACTGTATTGAAGCCAAAAGTGGCTTGAGCTGCTGATTGAATAGTCCTGCCACCAATTTTCAAATATCTAGTAGAGCCATCCCACGCAAAAGAAAGAAGAAGTAAGGGTTTGGCAATTGGGTTTGAAAAATGCCAGCTTGGTGTAAAATTTTGTCCTCTGGTTAAACTAGCGTCGTTTGAAATATAATTTGGTCGAGTATCAGTAAAGCCAAGCTCATAACCTTCACCAAAATTCAAATACGTATTTGAAACTAAGGCTCTTGCAAATGTTGTTTCACCCAAAATGCGATTTGGAATTGCGGCAACAACAACCTCAAACCCAGCATTTGAACCGCTAAGATTTGTTCCGGCAATAGGAATTGACCAATATGAAGAAGTTGAAAATCCTCTAAAGCCCTTCACCGGGTTTTTTGAAAGAGTGAGCGATACTCCTGATCCAGAAACCTCAACCAGTTCCGTCGCCGTTCCTTCAAAATTGATAAATGTAGCATCTGTATCAATCAAAACGCCATTTGAACCGGAAGCAATTGCAATTGCACCACCTCCACTTCCTGTTGAAGTGGAATTTGCATTTACAATCTTCAATCTTCCTTGTGAATCGTATGAAGGCATCTAAAATCACCCAATGATCATGATTATCGGTCTAACCAAAACAATATCAGCCGAATTTATTCCATTTGAAATTGTTGGATTGTATAAATAGATATCTGCTGTGTTCATGGCACGGTCACCCCATATTCAGCGTTTAAGTATGCGTAAAAATCAGTCACATCTTGAGATGAAAGGTTTCCATCAAAAACCCAAATATGACAAGCTCCGTTGATATAGTTAATGCCATCAAAATTTGTTCCTGTTCTAAATTCAGCGGTTGTAAAGGTTCTAAATCCTACAAACGTTGAACCTGCGTCAACAATGGCTCTATCATCAACTCTCAAATTAACTAGATTTGAACCATCAATCCAAGCTCTTACAACGTGAGGTCCGGTTCCAAGTGTTGAAACTGTATCTGTTGCAACATAATCTATAGCGCCGTTATTGTACCCAAACTGCACAGCTGTTGAGCTCAACCCCAATGCTACCCAACCATCAGCACCATCAGTTACAAGAGCTGCTTTTTCATAATATACAGGTGCGTCTGACGTTACGCTATCAACATTGTAGACTGCCCAAATTTCAAATTGAGTTGTTCCAACAACGTCCCCGAAGCTCGCCGTGTCTGTTTCAAGATAATCGGTTGTTCCATTGAAATCTGGTGCAGTTTTACCTGCCAAAGTTCCAACATCTGGAACTTGTGCGCCAACTGATTGTGTCAAATTATAGCTGTTTGAAGTATCATCAGTCCAAAGAGAAGATACGTAGTTGTCCGTAAGAGATAGACTAATCTGCGGTATTGAGAGAGGATCAAAAGGTGAAGGTTGGAATGAGCTGCTCACTCTAAACAAACCTGATCTTCCCATTTGTGTATCAGAAACCTTTACTTCAGAATAAAGATCGACGAAATCCATTGGGTATTGAACTACATATTGCCCATTTGCATTTGTTGATGCGGTTGTTACAAGTTCACCAGTATCGTTTCTAAAAACTCTAACTGTTTGCCCTGAACCTGGATTTGGATAAATGCTTCCTGTTTTTTCAAACATGCGTGAATGATATGTAATAGCCGAATAAAGTTGTGGACGCATAGCAGTTTGAGGAGCAAACGAAAGTCTCCAGTTTCGGTCTTCTTTCAAATTAAGAAGTTTTTGTGTCGGGTCGTTTGGATATTTTTTCCAAACAGCCAAACCATTTCCAAATCCAACCAAATCTCCAGCTTCATTGTCAGTAATAAATGGATTGATATAAACAGGTTGCCAACCAGAAGAATAAAAATCATTATTATTTAATTGAGCATCCAAAACTAACCAGGCATAACCCGTTGCTGAATAGAACCCCACGTTGTGCTTGAAGCCCGCGCCAATCAAATGATAATAATCTTCTGGAATATATGGTGTTGATGGATATGATGAAGTATAAAGATTTAGAACGCCGACAGTATCACTTGAAAATCCTTTCAACCTTGAAATTATCGTTTTGGTGTTGCTTCCTTCTCCTTCAGGATTTATGGAAGAGGTGTAGTTCAAATAAAGGAGTCCTGTTGTTCCCCCGCCAACTGTTCCAATTGTTGTTCCGGTTCTAAACAAATCAAATGTTATTTCATTTAGACCTCGACTAAATGAACCAGAAAATTGTTGATCTATAGTTCTTTGGAATACGACAGGACCACCACGAAGAGTGGCAGCCCAATCATATGTTACATTTGATTGACTATTGAAAGCAAAATTGATGGACAAGGCATTCGCATCATATGTCCAAACCTTTACGCCAGATTTCCTTAATTGGACTGGACCTTCGTCAACAATAGGAATAAATTTTCTGTCACGTGATCTGAGAAATGCATTTTCACCACCAAGAGCACCCGGCTCATTCAAAACAGGTAACATTAAAGAATTAAAAATACTTGTTGTTGCTTCTCTATCATATTCATATGTTGCATACAAAACAGCCGTCAAACACGGAAACGGTGTACCGACATTAGTAGTTGAAGCGGAAAGGGTAATTGAAGAAGATACGTTTATGTCTGGACGTTTCAACAACCTGTAATAATAGTTTGCGGAGACAAGTGTGTCGTCCGGGGCACCATCACCCCAAGCAGCTTCAGCATTTATACTAAGATTTAATTGAGGGTTCGGAGCTGCCGCGGCAGTTGTGTTTCCCTGTACTTCGATTTCAAAGAAAATATCTCTAAAAGTTTTGTTGGCTTCTGGCAAATATGTTGCTAAAGCAGGAATGGTATCAATGGCAGTAAGGGTCGTTGTAAGGTTGCCCGTTCTGCCTTCAAGTGGAATTCTAACCGTTTTCAAAACTTGAGACGAGCTAAGTTCTTCATAAGAATATGTGATCATAATCTTTGAAGCAATGTTCGTATATGGCTGGACAGACTGTGAGAGTAAAGAAGTCAAAGAACATGTTACGTGATTATATGAAGAAGACATATAGGCTTGAAAAAAACCTGTTACATCTCTTAGGCACATAACTGTCATTGCTTCACCTGTGTTTGTTAAGGTTGAAGCTGTTACTTGAGTGGCAATTGGACTCGTCGTCGGTCCAGTAAATTGAATTGTGCCGCCCAAATGTGTTGGTGTGACCGCGGCTGCGGGTGATTGTTGAAAAAAGGTTTGAACAATTGCGCTTTGAATTGTTCTGTGAGGTCCAGTTTCCGGAAGATGAATAACTAACGGCTCATGGGAAGCGGATGCAAATGCGGTAATTGAGGCAGTTACAAAATTAAAGGAATATTCAACAGTTTTATTTCTAATTGGCATAAGTTATCAACTTGAAGATAAGTCTACTTGAATGTTTACATATTTGACAGAGCCAGAAAGACTCAAAAGTCTAATTTCTAAACTATCTCCTGCTACAACTGATGTGTTTATTGGTGTGTCCCCCACCCACCAGTTTCCAGATGTTGTAATAAACAAGTTTGATGAAAGATTGGCAGAAGAGTTTACTCTGGTGTTAATTGAAGCAGAACAAGGTGTAGCGCCACTGAGATATCCTCTGACATTTGTCAAAGTGTAGGAACCATCCGATCTCCAAATAACTGTGTCTGTTGGGAAGATTGGATCAAGGAAAACGCCACCTTTTGAAAAAGTTGATGAACCTCCGGGTCCTCCAGAACCAGACGTTATTGTGATTGAAACGCCAGAGCCAGAAACTACAGCACTTTGAATTGCTGAGCCCTGAAAATTGATGTAATTAACGGATGCGGTGACAATTGCACCAGCAGAACCAGAAGAAATTACAAGATTGAAAGGTGATCCGCCAGACCCGGTCGTAGTTGTAACCGTGACGCCAGAACCGGAAATATTTACACTTTCAATTCCTGGACCAGTAAAGTTGATAAAGTTAGCAGATGAGGTTACGATTTGCCCACTACTTCCAGAAGCTACGACAAGATTGTAACTTGAACCTTGAGCCGACAATGAACTAGAAACAGTAACCGTGACTCCACTTCCCGATGTTACAACAGAAACATCAGTTCCACCTTCACCAACAAAATTGACAAAAGTAGCATTGGGAGAAACAATGCTTCCACTTTCTCGAACATCTATGTTAGAAGCAAGGTCGCCAACAACTTTCAAATTACCATTCGCATCATAAACTGGCATTAGTCAACAATCCTGTAGTGAGATACGACCCATGATGGTTCTGTTGTTGTAACTGCACCAGCCAAAACAATTGTAAGAGTTTGTCCATTTCCAACAACTATTTTTGAAGGATTTGTGTATCTGTCCCCGGAAGAAAGAGTAACAGTATCGTAAACTGCGGTTGGAGATCCAGCAACAGTTATCGTAATTGTAACAGAAGCAGTATCTCTGTTCAAAACTGATAAGTTTTCTTTGTCAATGACAAAACTTGGATCTGTTCCGGGATCTGAAATCATTGTGACAGGTGACGTACCAGTTGTAACTCCTACGCTTCCAGAAACAGCAACCATTGAATATGTGTCAGTAAGAGACATTGAACCTCATGAATTAAATATGGGGGCAAACAGCCCCCCATTGTAAATATCAATCTAACTCAAATATCAGATTGATCCAGTGATTTCTGTAACAAGAATGCTGTTACCAGCCGAGTCATTACTGAAAATAACTGAAACAGGTCCAATATAGTCAAACGGAACTTCATAATATCCGTTGTTTGAAAGACGAACTGTGTATTGTGACGTAGAAGCAACATCAGCAAGAGAAAGATAGCAGATGTTCGTTCCTTCTTTCCAGAATGTTGCACCTCTTCGGGTCGGTCGAAGTGGAAGCATTGTGTAAGAAGTTAGGCTCGCTGCCGCCGAAGAAACGTTTGTGTTAATTGCGCCAGGATTTAGAACTGATGCTGTTCCAACAACTGTGATTTGAGAAGAGCCCAAAAGTGTTGCATAAACAGAACCAGTAACTCCTTCTGCCCAACCACCAACATAAATGGATTGTGTTGTCGGAAGGTTTGTAACAGAAACCGAAGGAGTTCCAAGGATAGTTGAATAAACAGATCCAGTTACTCCCGAATCCCAACCTGCAATTTGAACTGATTGAGTAGCTACTGAAGTTGCACTGAAATTTCCTGAAACAACAAGAGCACCATCACTATCAATTTTTAGAAACTGTGCTCCAGTTGAACCTGAAGCCATGGCGAGAAAACCCACAGTTGACGAAGCAATAGCTGTAGATGATGAAACTGCAACTTCAACACCTGTTGAAGCAAACAAGACACTAACTGGTGATTCAAGAGGCATACATTACCGGACCTTTTCCTGAATGATAAATATGATGATATTATCCAACTACTGAACGTTCTCTAGAGATTTCAAATACTCCATCATAAGAAATCGTATCTGTTATGGTTCTTAGAACTGTATTTGCACCCGTGCCGTTGTAAAGTCGCAAAATAATCTGATCAGGAACAATCGAAGAGGAAGAATAAACAAACTCTTTTTCAACAAGTTTTATCACTTTTGTGTTGTCAGTATACCATGTGACTGTTTCTGGAAATGGAAAACCTTCGATTTCACGATAACCTGCTGTTTGATGCTGTGTTGAAACAAGTAAAAATAATCTAACAATGTAATCAATCGTATTTTGGGTACTTGAAAAGTTTACACCAACTTTTGTCTCAATGGCATTGATTGCATCATTCGCATTGATATGCTGATCACTATGTCTTAGTCCAGGTGTGTTTAGAACATCACCACCAGAAGGGCTAATCAAGTTATCTAATGATGTAGGAAAATTAGACGGCATTCTTCAATCTTCAACAAGCTAAGTAGAGGATGGTGTTGTCTCCTCTAATTGGTTATGTTCCATTACTTGATAATAATCAATGATAATGAACAGAATTTAGTTGGATCAACCTCTCAAAAGAGTTTTTCCGTTATGATTTTGCCCTTGTTCGATAACCGCTGAACGAGGAACAAGGATCACTCCCTCAAAGAGAGTTTCAACAGCAACCAAAGTTTTCAGATCATGTGGGTTAATCTTTCCAAGATCGAGAACTTCATTTCCACGTAGTTCATAACATTTTTCTGAACCTTTCAAAACAAATTGCTTATTTGAAAGGTTTTTCAGTTGTCCGACTTTTCTTACAACATTTATCGTGTATTCACCATCGGCTTTATACACCATTTTATAGAAATCATGACCTTCAACCAATCTGACTGTTTGGTGAGATTGGTTTGGTTGGTGGTGTATTTGTCCGTTTGCTATTCTTTGTTGAAGAATAGCCATTGGATCAATATCTCCTGTTCCTCTATTCGGAACAGGATTTCCAGGGACTCCTTGAAGTAGTTTTTCAATGTCCACATTACTGTGGGCTGGTTCATAATGAGGCAAGTCAGCAATGTTTTTACTTTGATTGAAACGCTGCTTATCTCTCATATACCTATCAAACCAATCGTCATCATTATCGCTCATTTTTCAATCCTCAATACAGTTTAGCAACTTTAGAACTCTTTTTCTTCTTGCGCCATCAGTAGCAACACTCATTCCATGTTGAGAAATTAGATTGACAATCTCTGGCGTTGCTCCTTCTTCTTTGGCTACTTGAAACACCTTCATTATTGTTTGAAATGATGACCTATTTCCTGTTGCAACCCAAGACTGAATTGGGGCAATGATGGACTTCAAAGAAATCTCATTGAGCTCTCTTTTGATTTGCTCATAAGTGATTTTCTTTCGACTATCATCAAGCGTTCTAATATCAGTATCTTTTTCTTTCTTTACCCATCGTCTTGGTTTTACAAGATAAGCAGAACTAAATGGAGACATATCCACAACGTCATCATCAAGTTCTGGATCACCCAAAAGAAGCGGTTCAGTTTCTTGTCTGATCGTGTCCACTGTCTGGTCGGTTATAGCCTTTGCAGAAGCCGATCGTAAATACCAGCGAGTTGGGTCCGCTTGTTCTTCTAGCTCGCCTTGGAGGGCTGGTTTTGGATTGCTCAAAACCAATCTGTTGGCATCAACCGGAACAGTGTAAAGGTGACCCTGTTGATACATACTTGTTGACTCATAGTCATTAGGTGTATTCAATGGCTCACTGTCAGCAAGAATATCATCCAATTCACTATCAACATGTTCTACTTCATATGGTTCTTTTCGGTCTTGAGGAACAAAGTTTTGTGGTTTTGCAAACCACATTCTTTTTGGAGTTCCTGGCAAATCAAAGTAATTTTGATCTGCTGGTGTTCTTTGAGTTCCATATGCATATGGAGCAAGCTGCTCAAAGAGTTCATCATCTTCTTTTGAAGCTCTTTCTAAATCTGTCAAGTTGTCTGGTCCTGCACCCGGACCATTTACAGTTGCAGGAAAAGAATAGTCATACCCACCATCCCATTTTCCAAGAACTTCTTCTTCGTGTTCAATGTTTTGATTGACTTCAGAATCTTCCTGATTTGTCATTTTTTGAACAGAAGGATCAAGTGGAGCTGCCATTTGGTTTTGATTTCCAAATCCCCAAGGCTTTCCATTTCCAAGAAATGTTTGTGCCCCAGCCAACACTCCTGTACTAACTTGTTTCTTCATAAAGATAAGTAGTTGGGTTTATTTCATGTTAGATTTTTTCTTTTTGCTCTCATTTGAAATGATAATCCGGTATGTTATGATATAGTGATTGGAGTACAAATGAAATACGAATATAACATTGACAAGAGACTTTTCATTCAAGACGAAAACTGGCAGTTTGGAATGCCTGGGGTGATCTATGTTAGAGATGAATTCAACATGGAAATGGCTGCCCAATTTATCAATGAATTGAATGTTCTTTGTCATACAGGTCAAGACGTCATCCCAATTGTTATCAACTCTCCGGGCGGAGATGTTTATGCTCTTCTAGAGATGGTGGATGCATTAGAAAACTGCGGGAAGAAGATTTTGACATATGTTAGCGGTCATGCAATGTCAGCCGGAGCTTTCCTTGCAGCATGTGGCGATCAGGGATTGAGATATGCATCAATAAACAGTGACATCATGGTTCACCAAATGTCTTCTGGTGTTATTGGTAAAACAGAAGACATTGTCTCTTTTGCTGACGGTGCCAAGAGAGTAAATGAACACCTGTTCAAACTTCTTGATAGAAAGACCGGACAAAAGGATGGATATTGGAAAGAGTTATTGAAAAATAATGACCATGCGGATATGTTTCTCTCACCATCTCAAGCAAAAGAACATAATCTCATAAATCAAATCGGTACTCCAAAAATGACAGTGGACGTATCTGTAAAGATAACGGTGAAATGATATGACGACTGCTTATGTTCAAGAGTGGAAAAAGAAAGTAAATGGAACCATGTATCCACTTGGTTTCTATGTTTACCCAACAATTGATATGTGTGTTTTTGATACACAAGCAAGGGTACAGGGACAGCAAATAAAATTGGTCGGAAACCAAAATCAATTTCATCCCGTAAGGGAATTTACAGCACCGGATGGTCCTATAAAAACGGTCGAAATTTCGAGGGAAATGTTCGAAAAAGTAAAGCAAACAAGGGGCTACTTTGTCGAGTCACTTATTGATCTTAGAACCTGACGATTCCTGCATTCCTTGAATTTCATCAAAATCTGTGCTATAGTGGAAGTATGAATAAAGAACACCTACTTCACCGGAAGCGCCATATCGTTGTGGGCGACATTCACGGGTGCTTTGACGAGTTTCAAGACCTTCTAAAGAAGGTGTCCTACGATGAGGACAGCGACCACCTTGTTTTGGTCGGCGACCTTGTTGACAGGGGACCAAAGAGTATGGAGGTCGTTGATTGGGCAATGAAGCGAAATGCCGTTGTCAACGTTGTTCAAGGAAATCATGAAGCGAAGCATCTTCGTTTCTTCCGACATGAACAAAAGAAGATTCATAATCGGCACTACAAGAACCCGATGAAGATGCCAGAATATATTCTGGAAGCTTACAACTCCTTGACGGATGACCATAGATGGTATCTAAAGAAGCTGCCATTTTATCTTCGACTCCCGGAGTTTAATTTGGTGGTTGTTCATGGAGGCTTGCTCCCTGGCAAGAAGGTTCAAGATCATACTCCAGAACAGATCATCTATACTCGTTATCTTGATAACGATAACTTTACGCAAGTTCAACTTGGACCTCCTCCGGATTTCAAGCCGAAGGAAAATACGTCTTTCTGGACGAACTTTTGGGATGGAGCAGAGAACGTAGCTTTTGGTCATCACGTTTTTGACCTTGAAAAGGTTCTTGAACTTCCATCCGCAAATCAGGGAATTTGCTACGCGCTTGACACCGGATGCTGTTTTGGTGGAAAGCTTACGGCAATGATTCTTGAACGTGGGACGCAAGCGCCCTCGTTTGAGCAAGTTGATGCAAGAAAGGAATATTTCAGTCATTCAAATGACTGAATGAATTGATGACTTATATCAAATCAAAACCATACACCAAACATAGTAAACTAGCCATCGAGTTTTTCAACAAGCAAAAACCGGCTAGTTTAGTTTTATTTGAACTTTCCCTAATGAAAGGCGAAGTCTCTTTTAGGAGTTTCGACTATCTCAAATGGAAAGATTGCATGACTAAAAGTAATTCGGCAACATTACGCTTTGTGCAAAGTCCTTTTGGGAAACTTATAAAGTTTCCTCCAACGGAAAAAGAGCAAGATATTGCACTAATCTTTGTTGAACAACACAAAGATGAAGAAGTAACTTGTTTTTTCCTGCCTTCACACCAAACCTATGTGCTTATGAATTCAAAAGAAGCTTTTTTCTACCTAAAAAAGGTTATTGAATGACATTCGAAGAAAAATCTACCTTCATTTCCACCCTAAAGATTGGTGAAGTGATTCAGATATCTTCTGAAGATAAGATCAGTTTTATTGAAATTGATTACCATCAATGGGCAAGTCAAGAGCCAAGAATTGATCCTAGAGATATGCTAAGCGATAGCTATATTGTAATTGATCCACCATTCACCAGAAACATAATTCTGCTTGAAACGTTCAGTAGACACGTAGTGCAAATTCCTAGCTCAAATACAACAAAAGTTCTTGTTATTGGAATTTTCCTTGATTGTGAAACAAAGAAAATCTTCTATGAGAACTCAAGAGCCATTTATGCAATGACTGATTTTACTTTACAGAAGTAAGTTGTTCTAAAGGATCTAAAACGCTTTCTGCGAAGTTATCACAAAGAGCCTGTAGGCTCTTTTCTATTTGTTCACGTTCATCTTTTGGAAGTTCTTCCAAGACTTTTTTGAACTGCTTTGTTGAGCGGATTTGATCCCAAACTTTATTTTTCATTGACTATACCCCATTATGTTTCCCTGTAATCAGGGTCGATTGTAAACCTTGTTCCCCCTGGTCTTCCAATCAAATGCTCCTCAAACTCATCTGCATCAAGTTTGACATTTACTGTCAAATCTACTTTGAAGCTTCTGTTCTTGATTGTGTATTCTTGTCTTTTCGTTGCTGAAAGACCAAGATCAGAAGCTAGACGTTTCAAGGAGACATTGACATTGTCAAATCTAACTCCCTTGAGCGCAGCAGAGATTTCATTCACACTCTCAATCATACTTTCAACTCTTGTAGCAATGGAGCCTTCTGGTCCTTTCAGTTGCTCAAACATTTCAACACTATCGTTGATTGCTCCAAACGCTTGTGGTATTTTCGTAATTGCATCCAAAGATTTTGAAAAACTTTCGACTTTTGTATTTATTCCTCTTGGAATTGCATTGAAGACTTCGAGTTTTGGAACAAGACCTTGGATGAAACTGATTACACTGAAGTTTCCATCTCCATAAATAAAGCCTTGAAAAGTCTTTAGCCTTTGCGCAACCTCTGAATAAGAGGCTTTTTCATTTCCTCCCTGACCGAAGTCTCGAAGGGATTTGAACATTTCAGGAATACGTGTTATAAGACCGAAAAAGTCACCAAGAGCTTCGAAACCAGCTTTCAAGTTCTTGACTTGATTTTGTTTCAAGTTCTTGAAACTTTCAACGGACACTTGAATTATACCTTGCACAGCACCTAACAAAGGTCCAAAGAAACCTTCACTAATAGCTCTCAATTCACTTGCAATCGTTGTTCCTTGAGGCAGATTTTTGAACATATCTTGAAATGCAAGGAGTTCTGCAAGAGTTCCGATTGCAAGGAATACTGATCCAATTGCTTTTGACACGTCTGCAACAACGCGAGCTTGTCCTTCACTCAAACCTTGTGTTTCTTGAGCGATTCTCTTTACAAGATCAGATGCAGCAGAGAAGATTGATGGTTCACCAGCGCGTCCCATGATTCCTTGGACGAAAGCAGAAATAAATGTTCGAAGTCGTGGAGCAACATCTGCTAGATCCTCAGCATCATTTCCATATTGTCGACGGATTACGTTTGCCATACCAGAAGCAAGAGAAGAAATGCTTCTCAAAATTTCACTGATTACTGTTGCTGCTCTTTGCGCGTCTTCCCCAAAAACAAGTCCTCTTGAAAGAGTTGCAAACTGTTCACCAACAGTTTTGAAGGTTCCTGACAGAGCTGTAGAGATTTGGCTAATATAGTCTCCAAGAGCACGAATACGAGATGAAGCCGTGTCTCCTGATAGAGTATCAAGCCAGCCAGTATCGAAGAGTTCTGGTGGTGGTTGAAGTGCTTTGGCTGCTCCCATTACACTTCCAAGAGTATTTGCCAAAGTTTCAGCACCTTGAAGAGCTTGTGGACCTCTATTTGAAAGTGACTTCGCTTGATTGACAAACTGATCAATCATTCCGGTCATCTCTCCTCCAAGAGATTTTACAAACTCCTTTGCTTGATTGAGTTTTTGGGTAAATGACGGACCTCCAAATAGAAGTTCTCCAAATGAAGGAGTTGCGGCTGTCATAATTGAAGAAATAGATCCAGCCATTTCTCCAACTGTTCCGAGAATAGAAGTGAAGGTTTGAGTTTGACGTTCAAATCCTGCATCCAAAGGGATCGTTTTGATGTTCTCAATGATAGCAAGGACTGTTCCTGTCATCTTCATGATAACACCCTGGATGGCGTCAAATCCTGCTGCCATTGCAACTCCACCGGCTCCAGCAGTTGCAAGAATGAAAGTTCCAACACCAGCAGCAACAGCAGTTACCGCGGATGCAGCTAAGAAAATACCACTAGTAGCAAACATTATTTTTGTTGCTTTATTGATATCACTTTCTTTATAACCCTTGAAAGCTTCAATCATTTCTTTTGCTGCATATCCCATTCCTAAAGCAACCAAAGAAACAGCTCCAAGACCAAGAGCTATTTGAACTCCCATAGCTGGTGCTAGTTGACCCACAGAAGCAAGAATGTACATAATTCCAGCAACTTCAGCCATAACAAGACCAGATGCGATAAACAATCCGGCTGTTGCTGCCATGGTTCCTGGTTTGATGTTTTGTTGTTGAATGATTGTTGCAACGCCAGCCATTGCAAGAGCAATTGCAGAAATACCAACCGTTATGAGTGTTCCAATTAGAACCATTTTAGCAACGGCAGCTCCAGTGATTGGAGACTTCTGTGCAACTTCACCTGCCTTTGCAGCGGCTCCAGTCGCCTCTGTAATCCCCTTCAAAGATGCGGCGCTCTTAGGACCCGTCGAAACATCTTTCACGACATTGGAGAGCCCGTGGAGCCCTTGTTCGGCTGCTGCTTTGACTGCTCGTCCTGTAAACGCATTCTTCACGGCTCGTGCAACTGCTCCTCCGAGAGCAACAAGCAAAGCACCGCCAAATCCACGAACAACGGCTCCGATTGCAGCAGGACCGAAGGCAGCTCCAAAAATCCAAGGCAGAGCCTTTTTCAAATAAGGTTCAAGTCTTTCACCAATTGCCCCAAACAGTTGTTTTGTTGCATCCCAAAGAGCAGGAAGGACATTTTTGATAAGTTCTGATCCCGCCGGAGCAAGAGCAGCAAATATTTCACCGAAGAAACCACCAGCAGCTCCAGCGCCAGATTTCAGTCCAGCAATTGCAGCAGAAGGATCTTTGATAAAGTCAGCAAGGAACTTCACACCTTTTGTTACACCCTTTACAGCAGCAAGTCCAATCTGTCCAAAGATTACCAACATACTCTTTGAGAAAGTTTTGAAACCATCAAGAACTTTTCTTCCTGTAGAGGATTGAGTGTCAAAGAAGTTGAAAAAGTTATCTTTCAGTTTCTTTAGAAGATTTGGCAATGCCGTTTGAGGGTTTGTTGTCATCTCCTTGAAGAAATCTTTGAAACTGTCTCGAACAGAACCGAGCATCTTTCGCCAACGTCCTCTTTCAAACAGTTCAGCCATGCCTTTGAACATGTCAGCAACACCAGGGAAGAACTTCATGAAATCACGACCAACACGAATACCCGTATGGAACGTATCTTGCATTGCTCTTCGAAGGTTCATTATGACTTTTCGGAATTCCCATGAACGCTCAATTCCCTTTTCAAAACCTTTCAAGAAGATTTGAAGGAAACTTCCATTGAGTTGAGCACCTTGACGAACAAGACGCTCAATGGAGTTGGAAAGCTTCTGCATTGCTTCCGCTTGAGAAAGTTGTTGCTTCTGTGTTGCTTGAGCTTGTTTCTGAATGTCTGCATATGAAACAGCTTGACTTTTTTGGGAGAATGCAAGACTGAGTGTCGCATCATCAAGATTTGTTTGTTGAGCAAGAAGGGCACGTTCCTGACGTGTCATTGTTTCAATGCTCTTTCCGGTTGCGAAGAATGCTTTTCTCATCCTTTCTATTCGAGAGGCAGGATCCTGATCTTTCAACTGTTCAAGAACATCAATATTCAAGCCGAATGCTTGATTGAGCTGAGCAACACTCTCAGCAGCACTTTCAAAGTTATCGAACTTGTCAATAACTCCAAGAAGTCCTTTGACATCAATTCCCAATTTCTTCGCATAGACAGAGATTCCAGAAAGAACTTCAGGAGCAATGTTACCAAAGTTCTTGAAGTCTGTCATCATCTCTCCAACATCACGAGAAATGACTTTGCCATTGATACCAAATGCTTCACCCATTTGGTAAGCTGTTGATGTAACTCTTCTTCCTTGTTCTTGGAAAGTGGTTCCCATTGCAAGAGCTCTTTGTCCAAAAGCAACCATTGCCTGTTCACTCAAACCAAGACCCTTTTGATAAGCAAAGAACTCTTCAGCACTTGAAGCAAGTTCGTTTTTCAATTGATAGAAAGTCGGACCAAGCTCACGTGCCATACGATGAACTTCCTTCAATCTCTCAGCAAAGAAACCCATGGTTCGTGTTACAGACAAACCAGTATTTGAAAGTTCACCTTGAACACTTCTAAATCCATCAATGATCGCCTTGCTTTCGTTTCTTGCAAGGTCACCGAAGTTCTTACGGATTGCTTCAAGCTCTTGACGAAACTCATTTGAACCTTGCGTTACTTGATTCATCAAATGAGACAAGATTTTGAATGGAATAGAAATCAGAGACATGCCAAAATTGGCTACAGTCTTTACTCCCTGAGATATGACACCAAAGAACCTTTGAGCAGAGTGAATACTGAACTTGAAACCTTGAATAGCACCGTCAAGTCCGGCAACTAGTCCAAGAGCAAATGGAGAAGTGAGTTTGTCCAGTGTTGTAAGTGACTTTCCAAGAGCACCAGATTGTTTCACAGCGTTAGCAATCTGTCCAGCCATCTTATCCATCCCTTGTCCACCTTGATCAGTTGCTTTTTGAGCAGCCATACCAAGTGCTTCAACCAAGGAGTTTGTTGTTTCAAGACCTCTGTTGACTTCATCCGTATCAGTGATTTTTGAAATAGCGGCAGCAATGCTTCGAGCTGTAGCAATTGAACGACTTTCAAGATTTGAGATTTCTTGAAGCGTCTTCTTTCTTTCACTCAACAGTTCGTTGATTTTCTGTGCTGTTTCAATTGGATCAGCCATATTTTTGATATCTTTACCATCTTACAACAAATGGCAATCATAATTACATCTTAGATCGAACTTCTGTGAAAGAAGTTGAAACAAAGGACAAAATAGTGGCATACAAACTAAGCACACTTGGAAAGATTTTTTTTGCTGGTCTTGCAACAAAAATGGCACGAGAAATCGCGATGCCACTGAAACTAAAAGCAAGACCTGAACAAATACAGGCAATCACCGATGCCATTATGGCTTCAAAAGAGTTTCAGGATGAAATCAATAAACCTGGAGCAACGATTGAAGATGTGATTCAAAAGATGAAATTGAAGAACGTCAACAAGCAGTCTTTTGAGAAGATTACAGGCAAACCTTGGCCATTAGGATGAGACAATGAATTTAGAAATGCTTGCAAAAAAAGTTGTGATGAGTGATCAGTTTGAAGAACTAAAAGAACTCATGCCTCAACTTTATAGACTAACACAGAACCTTTACAAAGATGTTGAATATGGTTCTGTGTCGCCTGATCTTCAAGAAAGAGTTGAAAAACACTTCAAATATCTTTGGAGATATTTGAATCTTGGCGACAACATTTCTTTGACAGGACCGGAGGCTGCGTTTGTTGGGGATATGCATAGAAATGCAAAAGCGATAAGAACAATCCAAAGTGATAAAAGGAGAGCTTCAATGTTTGGTGAAAGTAAGAAAATTACAAAGAAACAAATCAACAAACTCATCGAGAGCATTGTTGCTGAAATGTGTGATGAAGAGTTGAACGAGAGTGAGCTTTCTCCTGATCCCGAATGGGATACAATTCAAGGAGCTCCAATGCATCAACGTTATCCAGGCTCCTTTGAAGAAGATGGACAAAGACCTGATTTGAAAGAAGGAACCAATATCCGTTGGGATAATGGAGTTTACAAGGCAGCAATCAGTGCAAATAAAACAGCAGAACTTATTGGCAATTTGATTAGTCACTCAAATGGACTAAATGAAGATCAACTTTTCAAATTGAAGCAAACTCATGAAAAAGCATCTCATCTTGCCAAACTTGTTGAGATTATGAAAAATTGGAGAAGTTGAAATGAAGATTACGAAGAAACAAATTCAAAAACTTGTTGAGAGTATCATCAAAGAGCAACAACTTGACATAAGCACTAGAGTTGAAAATCTTGAAGCGATGAGAAAAGCAATTGTGAGATATCATGCTCACGCAGAAACACTTTTTGAATTACCAACATTTCAAAGACAGTTTGAACGAGGACTGAGAGAAATTGAAGAGGCTGTAAGCAATCAAATCTTTGCTCTTCAACATCCATACACTGACAAAGACTGAAGTCATGAAAATCTCTCCAAAACAACTTGATCAATTGATTGAAAGCCTCGTTGAACAGGCTTTCAATTCTCGTTTCCCTTCTGGAGATCCATATAAGAAAACTGATGTGGATAAAGACGTAGTGAAACTGAACAAGTATATGGAGACAACTGGTTTGTTCTTTCATTTCAGTGAAACAGGAAAGATTGGTATCAATCCTAAATCTACTGACCATCCGGGAGTTCGTGGATTTTATGGTTTTCTTCTAACGCCAAAAGAGTTCTTTCAGGAAAGTCACCATGAATGGTTCACAAAAAGAAAGTATATTGTTGTCTTCAAACTAAAGCCTGGTTTGAATATTCTGGAGCTTCGTAATAGATATGATTTGGATAAGACCTTGAAAAGGGGTCAATTCACATTGCAAATAAGAAAAGAGCCTTTGGACAGGCATCTTACCAGCAAAGCTGAACAAACAAGACTTCTTCAAAAGATGAACTTTGATGGGGTGTTCTCTGGACAACAGTTCTTCATGACAGATATGAAAAATGAACTGGTTGTCTTTCCGCCTTACCAAAATAAAATTGAAATCGTTGATATCGTAAAAAACCCTCTTCACACTTACAAACAAAACAGAGAGTTTTACGATCCCGTACATGACGGACCTCCAGATGAAACACCTCCTGTAAGAGTTCCTCCAAAGTATCAAGATAGCAGAGCTTCAAAGAAAAGAAGTGCGAAGAACAAACTTCAAACTAACAAAGAACCAAAGAGTCGTAGTGAAGCCGAGAAGAGAAGGAAGAAGTTTGTGGATGACAACAATAGGGATCCACTCGATTGATCATACTCTCTTCTAATTGGTTATCTTCCACTTAAAGACACTAAAGGATAATAGATGAGCTTCTTCAAAACAAAACCCCATGAAAAGATTGGTCAAGCGCGCATAAATGTGAAAGACCAGTCTTCTGGTTATGGAACAAATATTATCATCAAAACAGTTCGTCTTCCTGATGGTGTCATTGAGAAGTTCTTTGTTACTGATGACGGCGATAGTGTCCAGATATTTGCTATAACCCATATGAACGAAGTGATAATGGTAAGGCAGTGGCGTCCGGGAAATGAGTCGGAGGGGCTAGAACTGCCTGGTGGTGGCTTAGAGAAGGGTGAAGACCCACTTGACGCTGCCGAACGAGAACTTGTTGAAGAGACAATGTTCTCTGCCGGACGAATGGAATACCTTGGAAGTTGTCCTTATTCTCCATACTCTAATGGAAGACGTCATATGTTCTTTGCAAGAGACTGCGTTAGAACAGAGAAACACCTTGATTTAGATGACAATGAACACTTACAGGTTGTGAAGATGCCTTTGGACATATTCGTTGCCAAAATCAAAGAAAGTCCCGCAAGTATTCGAGGATGGGATCTTGCACTTCTTGCATTGAATAAGTTTGGATATTGAGATATTAGAACTGTAAGAAGTGGTAAGCTATTTACCCAAAAGAGGAAATATGAAGATTACAAAGAAACAATTTGACCGCCTCGTTGAAGGTTTGGTAAAAGAACAATGGGCAGATTGGGAACTGGGTTTAGGAGAAAAACCTGATGAACAAGATGAAAAGTTCCCGTTTCCTAATGATCCTGATCTGCATGACAATGACCTAGAAGACGAGGATCTCAACGAACAGTTCGAGTGGACTGATGAAGAACTTGCTTCAATGGGCGATGAAGAAAGTGACAAAGAAGAAGCAGACCAATGGTTTTCTGACTTTACGGGAGAACTAACTGGAACTGAAGATGAAGATGATGATGACTATCCTTGGGATGATGAGTTTGTTGGCAAGGCAGACCGTTCAGAACGAGGAATGCAGGAAGCGAAAAAGAACAGATGTTGGGATGGTTACAAGCCTGTGAAGGACAAGAAGCCTTACTCGAAGGGCTCCTGTGAAAAAGTTGATGAAGCTGTTGGTGTAGAACAGGATGAGGAATTAGAACAGGCTAGAAGAAAATTTATTGGGAAAAAAATTACTGTAAAAGATGGTGATGTTGCAAGAATAGTTCAAGTAACAAGAGAAGAAAGAAGTGGTCGTTTGATGGCTTGGTACGAATATGAACGTGTCCAAGTTCACACTGGATGGGTATGGGTAGATAAACTTGAGGAAAAACTTCAAGAAGCAAAAAAGAAAAAGAACAAATCTCCATCTGAAAAGGTTCGCAAACCAACAGCCCCTCCTTCACGTCAGCACAAAGATCCAACCAAGTATGATCGTAAGAGAGACAAGAAGAACGTCGATTTGAATGAGATGCGTCCAATGAGCCGAAGAGGTTCGATGATGCAAGGAAAAGGAGAGAATGTGTCTTCCTTTTTCGTCAACAAGATGATGGCAGAAATTAAGCGTCTTCTAAAAGGAAAGATGGATTGGGTAGACTTAGATTCAATTCAAAGACTTGAAAAAGCTCTAACTGATGTTGCACGCCAAGCTTATAGTGAACTTGATGAAGTTGATTGAGGTTTGCAATGAAGGAGCAAAAGTTCAATACAGGCAAGGAACGAAATCCGTACATTTCAAAACATCCAGATCATGAAGAATGGGAAATTGTCTTGGAGAAAAGAAATGGAACGTGGGTTTGGAATGGAGATGGATGGTCACAACCATTTTTGTTTAGACGAACAAAAGAACCAAAAATATTCACATCTCCTGAAGAAGCAAAGCAAGAACTCAAAACCGTGGTCTTACCTTACATTCTCAAATGGCAACCGGGAGTATGGGAAGATTATGTTGTTGGTCACGAACTTCCTGATGGATATCAACTAAAAACAGAAAGCAGAAAAATGAAGATTTCAAAGAGACAGCTTGATAAACTTGTTGAGAATGTTGTAAAGAAACAACTTCAAGAAAGAGCTTCAAAAGACGAAAATATGAAGACTATCCAAATCATGAAGGAACTTCTTCTACGACTTCGTACATACGCTGATAAACTTACAGCTCCCGGCGAAACCACAATGAATGACAACACAGTCAAAGACATTCACAAATACCTTGAAGAGATTGAAGGATGGCTTGAAGGATATGAAGCATTTATTGATCTTGACGTCTTCTGGAATAGACTTGATAGTCCATATCGACCAGAGAAATGAAAAAGAAAAAGGCTCCTCACGGAGCCTTTCTTATGTGAATCTTCTTAGTCGACCAGGAACTACATCTCTTGTTTTATTTGTGATTGCCCGAGCATCTGGTGTGTTATGATGAGCGCCTTTACTTGGTATATCGTTTCCATCCTCAACTCTTGACTTTATCTCTTTATCAATTCTTTGGATTAGCCAGTATCGATATTGAACTGGCATATGATAGAACTCTTTCCAAGTAAATCCTCCGTAGTACATCAGAAGGAAGAAATGTTCAAGCCATTCACTTTCTCTATGTTCACTCGTCAGGCCAAAAAAAGCCTACTCCCATTGGAAGGGGAGCCTCCTTTTCAACATGTCCACAACCGGAACATTCAAAGAAGAATTGCATCTTGATATCTGGTTGATGCTTATTGATGTAGTTTCTCAAAGCCTTACTGTCTTGAATTGGAAGAGCTTGAACAAACTTTGAAAGAGCGCCCCTATCAGAAATACCATCAACTGATACGATTTGACGAAGAAGTCTTGATGTTGAAAGGTTTGTGTTTTGAAGACCTTTCTTTTTCTTGATCTCCATCTCTTCCAACATTTCTCTTTCATCGTGTCCTGTCAAAAGACGGAAAGATACGACTTTCTTTGTTTGAGGAAGTGTAAAGGTAAAAAGATTTGTGTTTGGTTGAGCAGGTTCAATTTCAAGAGGTACAATGTCAAGCTCATTCAAATTGATTTGAACAGGCTCCTGTTTTCCACAAGATGGACATTTCATTTCTGCTTTATACATTGCTCCATATCCGACGATACGGACACCGACCATTACAGCATTTCGGTCGCCGACGACCATGTCCATTGGATCAAATCCACGAAGCTGACATACAGATTTGATAAGTTCTGAGATGACAATGCCCTTCTTAGCGAAGTAATCATTCATCATGATATCTTCTTCTTTGGCTGTCATTGCTCTAATTGGAAGTGTTTCTCTATTTGCCAACATGCTTCCAAGAGGATATACCTTTCCATTACTTGGCAAAGGAACTTCTGCAACAGGGATTTCAATTCCAAACTCGTGCTTTACAGCCTCAGACATTGAAACTTCTTGAAGTCCAGCACCCTCCGCTGCTCGACGAGCAGCTTCAACCGACTCGAAAATACTATTTTTTTGTTCTCTATCCACAGTTTTCCTTTATTCCTTTCAAAGCATCATCCAAAAAAGACAACATCTGTAACTATTCCACTATCCAATTTTACGTTTAGTCTACCTTCTTGATAGTCCATGGTGTAAATGTAGTCGTTTCCATCTTCACTCACAACACGAAGAAAGTATCCATTGTCTTCTGCAATTGTTTGAGCATCTTCAAAAGATTGCCAAACTAGTTTGTGTTGCATTTCCTTTAGAGCTATCTCTTGTTTTACGTTCATGTTCATCCTACGGTTATTTGAAACACTATACCATTTTGAATGGAGAGGTTTAGACGATTTGTGTGATAATCTCTTGTACAGACAAAGTTCTTTCCATCTTCATGAACAATTCTTGTTTGATACCCAGCATTCCTTGCAGCATCTCTGACAATTTGTTCTGGTTTTCCAAGCCAATCCAAAATTTTGAAGTTTTCATCTGTTCGCATTATTCACTCTTTCAATAGACCAGGGCTTCAACTATTTTTCCACCCAATACCTCAAGATTAACACGATCGTTCATTTTATTCAATTGTTCGAACGACTTGTCTTTTCGATCAAAAACAACAATCCTCCAAGAAAGACCTTCGCTCTCAATTAAACGAACTCCTTCTTCAAGTTGTCTTCCAATCAAACCAGTAAGTCTGGTGTTTAGGGGATATACGATTTTGCCTTCCATAGGATTTTCTTAGTTATTAGTCAACTTCAATTATACTTAGATTGTATAGGAAAGTCCAATTTGATAGGACGTTTTGGAGGAATATTATGGCAAAAATTCGTACAAGAATTACAGACAAAGGTCTAATCTCAGAAAAAGTAGCTGATGATGCAGAAAATAGCTTTGAAGTCGCAGTTCAAGAGACTGTAAATGTTTCAGCGGTTACGACAGTTACTACGGCATCTGTTGGTGTTGGTGGCGTTACGCTCGTAGGCGCAGCAGCTATGATTGTTCTCCCAGCAATTGATGCATCCAACCTAAACCGCACCTTCACACTTGTCAACACTGGTTCAGCAGCATGCACAATCTCTGCTTCAAACCCAGTTGTTACACCTTCCGGCACATGGACAACATCCGTTGCAGGAAACTCTTCAATCTCAACAGTGATCGCATTGCCAGCAGCAAGCGGTTACTTCTGGGCACTTCGCACACAAGCTTGAACTAATACGTTCCTATCAAAGGAAAGCCCTCAGTCGAGGGCTTTTTTTGTTTTTCTTTTTCGCCAATTCGTTTCGAGTTTCCACTCATCTTGAATTCGCTTCTCTTCGGAATAGTTTGGATTTACAATCAATACCATGCTTTCTGGTCGCATCCCAGCTAGAAATCCTCCCTCTGTTCCATGAAAAAAATAATGGAATACAAATTTGTTCCAAGGTTCTTTTTTGTATTTTTCTGCAACATCCAAATTAGTAACAAGATAGTATCTTGTTGACCAATCTTTAGTTTTATTTTCCATCAAACCAACATTGTACATATCCCAAACAGATTTGCTGCCTTGTGCTTCTGGATTTGCCCAAAAGAAACGACCTGCTCCATGCAACCTTGACTTGGTTCTTACCACAATATCTCCGGGTTTCAAATCAGAAGCTCTTATAGCTTTCCATCTTCTGGCAGGAGGCATTCTTTGTGGTTTTGGTCTTTTCACTTCATTGGATGAATGTAACATAAAACAAACTCAAATCTTCCAATATTGTAATAGTTTCTGCCTTGAGCCATTATGCTAGAGAGGGTTTCTTGAACTTTCTTTTCAACGATAAAATGAAAATTCTTTTGAATGCTTTGAGTGTCCACAACACACAGAGTTTTTTGAAAGTTTAGAATTCCGGAAAGAAACAATCTGTTATCAAGTGGTTCATAAATTTGAAATTCGTTGAACAGATGGATGCTTCTCAAATCCTTTTCAAGGGATTTGAACATGACAAAAGTCTCACAATCTTTAATTCTTTCTTCACTTACGTCAATAAAACGACATACAAGTGGATTAGCTACATTTTGAATAGCTTTGTTTGAGACGGGTCTTGGTGATTGATAAAATGATCTTTGTCTACCAAAAGTTGTTTGAGGCTGTGTTTTTGGACCATTTGGAACTGTGTGAGGAACTGAATATGGAGTAATTTGAATACCGTTACTCCATCCACGAACTGTTGTAGTGGTTTCATATGTGTAGTCCACACTGTTTGTGCCGATACTTGCTCCAAAAGGCGCTTCAACCCTTTGGTATTCCAAATCATCATCTTCAAGATTTAGCAAAATAACTGCTTCACCTTCTCTAAAATTCTCTGGAGTTACAATCTCTAATCGATGCCTCATTGTTCACACCACCTCTTCCGCAAGATAGTAAACTGTATCAAGCGAACTTTCACCCATCATCATCGCTAATTTACATGATGCGGTTCCATCTTCATGAAACTCAAAATAGTCCTCACGTGGGTATAAAGCATTTCGCCAATAATCAAAATTCATGATCAGATAATATTGTCGAACTGTAGCAACATCACAAAGTTTCAATAAAGCTACATTGTATTCTGATCTTACAGGATAGTAATCAAGAAGGATAAAATGAGTTTTTTCTTTTTTTGAAAGAAATGACGAGAAGTAGATTTCTCCACCAATCAGTTTTTCAATCCTTGTGTTTTTTGTCATCGGAAAAATGAACTGTTTTTGATTTGATAACTTTCCAGTTTCCATCATAGTCATATTTTACTCTTGTCTTCAAAATCTTATCCCAAAATGGGTAAGACACGCACCAGTTTGCATCTTGATTTGATCCCATGTGATGATCAAAGTGATGAGGGAAATACTTCTTGCCAATCTCTGGATGAATATGAGAAATCGCGTGAGAGGAGTAGTAAATGATCGCACCCAAGAAGAGGGCACCATACAGAACAGGAAAATAGAAAATGATTGGGAGGTGAAGAAGGGCAAGAAGAAGTAGACCGACAATCTCTTTTCCAGTGGTCTTCCATTTTAGAGGTTCAACATAATCAGAATCAAAGAAACCATATTTGCGGCAACGCGAATGATGTCTATGCCAATGAAATGAAAAGAAGGAACCTTTTTTCTTACCCAATCCATGAAGAATATGTTTGTGTATTAGCCACTCAAGTAAGTTCACATAAAGAAGTCCAAGAACTAACTGAAAAAGAAAAGCCAATACAAACATTTGATTACATCTCCATATCTCTAACTATCTTTCCACAATTGAGAGTGCGACCCTGCTAATAAAAATAGCATCACCTTGTTCAAAAACAATTCTCAAAACACACAAATCTTTGTTGGCATCTGTGAATGCTAAATTGACAACATTCATTCTATGGTCTTGGTTTTCATTGTCACCGAAGTCGAAAATAACAAACGTTGTTTCTCTAAACTGTTCAAAGTCATGAATGGTAAGTTGGACTGCTTTGCCACCTCGAATCTTTTCGACATACCCAGTTGAAAAGACCCATTTTCGCAAATAACTACCAATGGTAACCAAGTCACCGCGTTTTAGGTTTTGCTCTGCGAAAAGAGCTTCAGTCTTCTCCCACGGTTTCATTCTTGGATTTCTTTCCGCGCTTTACCTTCTTATCCTCAACTTGTTCTTCAACTTTCTCTTCGGTTTCATCTTCCAATGTTTCAACCTCATTCTTTGAATGAGCATCGGCTGTAGGAATTAATACAGCAATTTCTCTTTTCACAAGAAGTATAGATTGAACAAATTCTTCCTCTTCATCTGTAAAGGAGAAGTCCTTTTTCAATTCCTCAAGTGTTCCCTCTTCAAAAGTGTGCAAAACATAAGATTTGAAATCAATTTTTCTTCTTCGAAGAGTTTCTGCATAGTTTGGTTTTGATACATCACTTGATTTCATTTTACTTCTCCAAAGTTTTCATGATAGACTTCATGAAGAACATCACCGAAAGCATGATGAATTTCCTGCTCTGAAAGAAGCTCAACAATTTGGTCTGTTGATAAACTTGTTCCAAGAGAGTTTCCAATTCCAGAAATCACTTTCTTCATTGAAGACATCAAAACATTCCTTGCTGTTGCATGGTTCATTTGGTAACCAGCATCAGTCATGAGTTTAGCAATCTGACGGAAGTCATTACCTTCGGTCAATGTCACGTATTTTTTACTTTTAGTTTCTACGGTCATATCATTCTCACAATTTGAACTTTTTTGTCAACCAGTTTCCAATTCGAACTTTCAAATCTTTGGTAACGTCTTTGGCTGCGCTCTTTATGGTATCTTTCAACAAATCACCAGCAGCTTTCAAGTCTTGTGCAACATTTGATTTTGGTTCTGGTGTTTGTTCTGGTTCTTTGAACCCCGAGAAGTCCAACGATTCAAGTTCTTGATCAAGGTTTTCTTTTATGTCCGATTGACCTTTTCCAGAAAGAACATCTTTCAAGGGCATTTGAGTTGTTGGTAACATCTTTGGATTTGCCCTCAATAGGTCACCAAGTAAAAGACTTGCAGGAGTAGGAATGAACAAAGCGTTTGTTACTCCGCCATCAGTAACGTAAAATGAATTCTCAGAACCAATGTCTCCAAGTTCTTCAAGAACCTTTTCTTTGAAAAGAGCCGGAAATTCTCCGGGTTGAAGCTTCATCTTGTCCTTGTGTTCATAAGCAACACGCCAAGTTTCTGACTTCTCTTTCTTTTCTTCTTGTGCATTTAGATGATGCTCAGTTATTTCAAGAAGGTCTTCATCATCAAGTTCTTTCTTGGCAAGAATAGAGAAAAAAAGTTTGTCACTGTATTTCTTTAGACTATCTGAATTCATTTATTCTCCTTGTCGTTCTTTAGACTATTTGGAACGTTTTTGATAACATCAAATCTTAGAAGTAAGATTGATAACTCTCTTTTAGTTAGAGAAGAAATCGCGGACTTCATAGCTGTTCTAACAATGTCTCTGTCTGGAAGAATGTCAAGACTGTCATTGTCTAATGATATTACTTCTTTCAATGTGCAGTTTTCATCATCTGCATAGTAAGATTGATCAAGAGAAAGTATGTTTTTTGTTTTGGATGCTGCCAAAACATTCCGTCTCATACTTTCACTAATCTCTTCGCCTTCTTGAAGTTTTTCAATTGCTTCATCCAGAGATGAATTCTCATTCTTCATCTCTTTAGCAATTTTACTTTGAGCTGCTCTGACATGAGAGGGAATTTTGATGACCTGAGAGGGATCATGGTTCATGATGTAGTTGTTGACTGCTTGTCTAATCCACCATGTCGCATATGTGGAGAACTTGAATCCACGAGAAGGATCAAATCCCCTAATTGCATCCATCAATCCAAATACACCCTCTTGAATAAGATCATCTTTGTGTTTCTCAAATGTCTTTTTCGAATAGTATTTGTTGATAATGAATGTAATCAATGGTTGATTGCGTTTTATGATTTCATTTCTAACTTTCAAACTTTCATTCTTCTTGAATTCAAGAAAGAGGTCTGCGTCTGCCATGTCAGAAAATTCATTTTTCGGGGATACTTTTTCAATAATCATTCACTGTCTCCATGTCTCATGTTAGCCATTTTGACCAACAATTTCAACAACAATAATTTTAGATTATTGAATGTCAAGAAAAAATGTTTTGAAATTTTGCATCAAACTCTTCTTTGTCCATTTGGAGGGCTTCATGCGGTTCTCCATTTTTCGAAAGATACCAAGCGGCATACTGGTCGACAAAACTCTTTTCTGCCTCTGAGAGTTCTCTATTTTCGAAGTCAGCCAACACACCGAGGAAGAGCCCTTCTTCCGTTCGAATCGCAATCGTATTCTTTTTTATATGAACATATTTGATTGGTGTTAGCCCAACACAACGAAGCAAATACAAATTGTTCTTGTAAGTAACAATCTTCATAACCCACCTCCAAAAAGAATAAAACCTTTGGAGGCAAGCCCCAAAGGTCAAATACTTGAACTGTTTCCGTCGTCCATGACTCTAAATATCTTTCTTTCTCAATCTATTTGCTTGCTCTTCACAAATAGCTGTAAACATCTCAGCACTTTCTTTGAAATTCTTCGAAAGAAACAAAGGAACCAAAGCATTTCTCAAATCTGGATCAAGGCGATCCATCGCCGCAATCAAAAGAGTGTTTATGTCTTCTTCGTTTTTTATATCCATTTTACCTCAACAGTTGGAAATTCTTATTGAAAAACTCTTCAATGACTCCGTCCCAATCTTCCTTTGCTTCTATTGTATCAGTTGTTGGAAGAGAAATCTGGCAATATATCAAATTACACTTTGGTGTTAGGCATTTCAAAAACAAAGAACGACCTAGAATTTTTTGCGTTTTCTCAATCTCTGTTTCAACTTCAATTAGGTTTCGAAGTTCGTTGCCCGTAAGTCGAACAATACGAACTTCATATACAAGCCCAAGATAAACAAGGTTTTTGTACTTTTCTTTTTTCTCTTCTTTGATGGGGGTGTGTGGAGCAAGTTTTAGAGTATTCCAATATTGAATTGGGGTTATGTTTACAAATACCTTACCAATCTCAAAAAACGGATGGTCTTCTTTTTCATAGAAAGCTTCATGGTGGTATGTTGAAACATCAAGACTTTCCATAATTCGGATTGTCTCAATATCAAAACTTTCATCCAAGACATTCAAGTATTTTGTCAATCTCATCGCAAAGCTCTTTATTCTTAGAGCTTGCCGCGCTTCTTCTCAGAGATTTTAATTTTTCTTTGGCTTCGTAATGTTTCTTGGTTTTGTTTTCCAAATCTCCAAGAACCTTTTTTACGCCTCCGAGCAATGTAAGACCATCGCAATCCATGCCTCTTTTTGAAAGTTCCAAAGTGGCAGCTCTAATCTGATTTCGCTGGAAAGCGTTTTCATTGGATAAACGAACAATTACTTCATCATCCGTCCCAAGTTCTTTGCGCTGCTCAACATTCTTTGCTTCTGCATTACCAGGGAAAGAAGGAAGCATTGACTTTCCAGCCATATCAATAAGTATGATGGAAATCATGCAAAAGGAAAAAACAAAAACGAGAGGAGTTGCCTCCTCTCGTCTTATTCACAAACAACCTATGTTGGTAAGCGGCTTTAGAGTGCCCCGCAGCCGCTTTTCAGTTCACTTACCTTCGGGAGCCTTCTTCGCGGACGGGCGAACCACGTTCACGAGGTGATCCTTACAAAGCGGCTGGAGCAAGAGAACCAAGTCTCGACGCGGAACCAGCGGCATGTAATAGGTCATGAAAAGCTCACCCGGAAGATCCTTGAGGAAGAGCGCGAGCTGCTCGACCTGCTCCTTCGTCACCGGACGCTCCTTCTTGGTCTTTGCATCCGGCTTCGTCAGGTAAGAAACGACCTTTTCGCCGCACTCACCGAGACGGTTGACCGTCGTATTTCCGAGCTTCTTCTTTGCCTTCTCCCAATCGCGCAGGATTTCCTCGGCGGAAACCTGACGGTCACGAGTCTTGCAGAAGTTGGTGAACTTGATTCCAGCCTCGACGCCGACCATAGCCGTTGCCATGACGTAGAAAACGTGATTGTCCGGATGCTCGTAAAGGTTTGCTCCACGAAGCTGCTCGTCCAAACGGATCCAGGCACGGCGGTCCGGATACTTCTTCATCGGCTCGAACACACCCTTGTGCTCCAAGAACTGCTCGTTCTGACGAATGAACTCGATCAAAGCCTGATCGACCTGAATGCTTTCTGCGTACTTGATCCACTCGCTCGGAGTCGGATCCAGCTCGACCGTTGCGGTACGCGAGATTTCTGCCGGGTCCTGCTGCTGGACCGTGTACTCGTCGCCGACGTTCTCAGCCACGAAGACTCGCGTTCCCTCGTGAAGCAAAAGGCTGTAATAAGCCTTGCTGTCAGCGATCTGGAAGACTGCCTGCTTCACCTGCTCAAGAGCACGGTTTCGCTCGTCGAGGAAAAGAACGACCGGAAAGTCGCTCGCGTTCACGAGCCAATCGACCGGCTTGTAAGCCGTTGCGTGCTCACCGGAAGGACGAACCTCCATGAAAGGAAGACCGATCATGTCACCTTCCGTCATCTGCGAAAGACGACGCTCGACGACGGGAAGACCAAACTCGTACTTCCAGATTTCCGAGTTGTTTCGCTTGAGGATCTTCACGACCGAACGCTCCTTCGAGAGCGCCTTCGTTACCTTCGCGCAAAACTCGGGATCCTTGTACGCCTCGTGTCGGAGGTCTGCTGCGACCTGATAGACACCTTCGGACTTACCGACAGCGTGTCGACCACGAATACAGATGGAGATATCCGGCGAAAGGGTCTTCGCCATCTGCTTGAGCGATTCCATGGAAACGGTGATTGCTAGAGAGTTGTTATTTGCCATTTTATTCCTGTTTTTGGTTGTTTGTGTTTGTTGTTGAGGACAGTGCCTCGTCGTAGTTCGTTATCGTGTCTCGATGTATTCAATGTAGCAGGGTTGGAGTCGATTTTCAAGGTTATTTTCAAGAAAACTTTGGAAAATGGTTATTGGGTGCGGTGCGCGACTTGGGACCGACCCACAAACTTTACTTCTTCTCCATCCACAAAATACCGGAAGCGTTCGCGAACATTGTAAAGTGTGAATAGCTTGTACTTGATTTCAATATCAGTCGAAAGGTCCAAAACGTGAAGGACTCTCTTCGTTAGTTGAAGGACAAGAAAAGTTCGGGGATTTTCTTTTGAAATTCGAAAACTTTTCAAGCTTCGAAAATCCGGAAAAGGAAAACTGACATTTCCAACTGGAACCATTTCACCCGAGACGTCACGTACAATGTCCTGCACAGAAATCACAAAAAGAGAACCATTCTCAATGGGACGGTCGGGTTCGATTCTTGAAATAATTCTCATTTTGTCTTTCTGAACCTATGAGTGGAAGATAACCAATTAGAGTATGTCTATCACTCAGACGCGCGATGAATAGAAATCACATGTCCGCAACATGGAAGTTTCAGGGTCCACGAATAGAAAGTTCGAGCTCCCTTGTAACCAATCATGTGCTTCTTAGCTTCACCATAGTTGTATGACACGGTTGATCCGCATTTGTCGCAAACCACCGAAGCGTGTTGATCCCCAAGTTTTGTTACTGTTGCCATATATTTCTCAATTTGTTAGCTGTGGAAGTTCGCGCGAATATATATCCCTCCGCAAGGAACAGAAGGAAATGATAAATGTCACCTCCTCGAATGTCAATCGTGCGTAGAATCTTTTCCGCCTTTTCAGCTTCTTCACCTACAGTCTGCTTGATTAGGTCGATGATGAAATCCGAGTCGATGAAATGGCTCGTCCCATCCACCACAATCTCCCAATGCTTAGTTTCGAGATTCTTTTCCTCGAAGAAAACCTCAAAAAATTCTTGACTCGTCATTTCAGTGTACCTCTTTCAGAGTCACGACGGAACAATTTCCGTCGTGATTCCTTCCTTTGCAAGTTTTGCCGAATAGATCGATGCTGCGCGAGAGTCCAGTACAAAAGGAAGGTGAAGGTTTTCAAGTTTGTGAGAAATAATAGCCTCCATGAGGTCACGGGCGGCATGTACATCACCCCGACGGGCGACGTGCTCCGAAAAGAGTGGTTCGATTCGGACTGCAATCATAGAAATCTCACGAAGAAGTTCCACTATCCTTAGAATGTCATGTCCATTGTCGACATGACGAACGAAAAGTCGCATGCATCCCTGGTCACGCACAACGGGCTTCGTCGTCTCAACAGGAACCTCTCCAGGCTCAAGAACCTTTTCACAGAGGCTCTTGACCATTTCAAAAACGACTTCCATCAGAGGAGCGCCTGCTGGCTCTGGAAGCTTGCTGAGACTTTCGAGAGCTTCCAGAAGGTTTCGAAGCTCGCTGATCTGATTGTCATACTTCATGATGATTTCTTTCGATTGGATTGTTCTGTGTACAGAACAGAGAGAGCTTCGTACAGCGCGTTAGCTTCCATGCCAACAAGTTTTGGGTCCCGAGTATCCAGCTCGGACTCGATAAACTCGACGAGTGCCGTAAGCGTGGAAATCCGCTCTTCAAGCTCTTCGTCTGTCATCGAGTTAGCGTACATTGGTTTCAGTCCCTTGACATGAAAGATTGCCAGACACGCTCGATGGACGGTGCCTCACGCGCTTCCTGAATTTGGAGAGCCATGCGAGCAATGACACTCGCTCCAAAAAGGACACCGCAGAAGGACACCGAAGCTGTCGTTCCCGCTCCAGTGAAGGCGAGCGCGAGCTGATTGACGAGAGCCCACACAACCCAACCACCACCGAAGAGAATGAGTTGCGACACAGCGAAAGCGACGACGAAAAGAAAAAGGCGTTCCATGTTTTGTTCCTACGTGAAGGATTGTTCTGACTACGTTGTTTTTCAGAGTGTGGAGATTTCCAGAACGGTGATCTCGGTGTACTCTTCCGAGCGAAGACGCTTGTCCGTCTCCGAAATAAGATGACCGTCCTTATCGAGGCGAGCCTTCGAAACGCGAACCTCCGAAGGGTCCCAATGACGGTATGCCTCGTCGAGCCGGTTCCACTCACGAATGACGACACGCGTGTCGTCATCCAATCCTTCGATCAACTCTCGAAGCTCACCAACCGTTACCGTTCTGTCGTATGCCATGTTTTGTTCTTCTGTTTAGTGTTCGTTATTTTCATCAAAAAGGTTGAACAGACATGCCTGTTCTCCGCGAGGAGTGTGGCTCTCCGTCCATTCCTTCAAATTTTCGAAGCGATCCTTTTGACGCGCGACTTTCTCCAACGCGTCCGCAAGTGCAGCTTCTAGCTCGCGTACCTTCGCGGACAGAGCAGCGATTTCTTCCTCAGAAACAACAATAGGACCAACGATGGTATTGAGAGACATGATGTTCACTTCCCCTTCGAGGCACGGGTCTTCTTCTTCGAGGTACACTCGACGTTCAGCTCGGGAGCAAGCTCGGCGATCAGAACCTTCTCGCGAGCGTGGGCGTCAGCCTTGCCACGAACCTTTTCGAGAAGCTCGATCGTGAAGTTTTCGGCACCGTGGGTGCGGAAAGCCTCGTGAAGAAGGTACGGACGAAGCTCCGTGAAGGCGTGGTGCATGTGCTTCTGCCAGCGACGCTTGAGAGCGTACGCGACCGAACGCGAGGGCATCGCAGTGATGCCGATGTAACGCTCGCCCGTCACCAGGCACGTGATCAGGTAGATCACGTGGTTCCGGTCGGTGCGGACCTTACGCTTGCGGCTGGTGCTCTTGCTTCCCTTATCCATGCTCTAACCATAACATGTCCGGAACCGATTTTCAAGAAATGCATGTCGAATTATGGATAACCCATCCTAGCCGAAAAAGAAGGGATTTTCAAGCAACAATTCCCCGGAAAAACAGGGCAATTATACTTAGTTTTTCCTCTAATTTTACGAATGGTACATAGTGTACCATTTTTGCACAGTTGGACCCATTTTGTACAGCTTGACTGGAATTCCAATTTGGCTGTAATTCCATCGTGGCTGGAATACAGTGACCTTGAATTATGCTGTCATTGGAATACAGTATACCTGTACTCCTCTGTAGTGCATGGTAACGTATGGTCATAGCCATACATTGTGCCAGGATGCATGTATGGTCAAAAAATTGTTGGGGCATTTCTTGAAAATCGATCCTAAATGTTGTATGGTAAGAGAGTAAGGAACAGGAGAAAACCATGTTCATCAAGTTTGACGACGCGTTTGCGAGTTTCCAACTTTGGCTCCGTGCAAATCCCAATGCGGCTGCCAAGCTTCCGTCGAAGTCGTTTGCTGACGCGCACGACGGTCGAGCCTTCGTGCAGAAGTACGCGAAGGAATGGACGAACGAAATGCTCTTTGCGTACCTGCTTGTGGCAGGTTGTGCCGAGGGGTCGACGTTCAACTGTGATGACCTTGTTGCCTGCGCGACCGAATCGCAGCAGGCTTGGCTAAATGGCGGCGACAAGACTGTTCGTTATCGGTTTCAGTCTCATTGGGATGGACACAATTTCGCGAATAGCCTCGAAGAAATGAAGGCTTCGACCATTCCATACATTCAAATTCACACTACTTCCAGCCCGAAGGGTGATGCCTACGTTTCGCTTGCGAAGGTGTCCGGCGTCGCCTACGGGGTCGAGCGTGGAGTTTTCAGTACGGGCATCTTGGAGAGGGTTATTCGTGGCGAGAAGAAGCTCTTCGTTTGGAAGAGCCTTTCGGAAGAAACGGCATATTTTCGGCGTTCGGAAAACGACCTCGGCACCGATTTCAGTAAGTACATGGCTCACTGCTTCGCCAAGCTCTATCGCATTTCGCTCAAGTCGAAGCCGAAGAAGGTCAAGCCGACCGTGGTGTCGAAGGCAGTCGAATTCCACACCGATCAGATGAAGCTGCTCGCGGTAGCGGACCAGCTCGCGGTGAAGCTTCAAGCTTTCCGAAGCGACCTCGAAAATGGAAATCTCAACAAGCAAGTGGTGACGGAACTTTACTGGCAGTTCGAGGAACTGCAACGGAACACCACGGAAACCAAGAAGACGCATAAGCGTTTTGTTGGTGAAACGGCGGAGGATACGCGGAAGCTCGCGGAGGCTGGTCTTACCAGCGAGAAGTGACAAAAAATGTCCAAGAAAGAACAACAGAAAAAGAAGAGGTTGAGTGAGGAGGAGTTTCTCCTACAGTCTCTTTATTTCCGCAAATATATCCTTCCGGATTTTCTGAACAAGAAGACGCCAGCAGCTTTTGCTTTTCTGGCAGAAATTCGAAAAGACCTTGAAGCCGAGGCGGACATTCAGTTCCACTTGGAAAAGGCACGCAAGGCAAACAACCCGCTCGTACCAGAAAAGAAGTGAGAGAAGACATGTTTGGAATTGGAAACGAACAAAAGGCAGTCGAAGTTTCGCAAGCGGAAATTGCGGAAGACATTGAAGTGGTTCGGAAGTTGTTCTTGAAGCATGAGAAGTTTCTTCGTGTGGAAGAGTCCAACGAAGGCGGACATTTCATTCGTGCTCCGATGCTTCGAAACTTGCAAAAAGAAATTCTTGATGCTCTTCCGGGACGGATTGTGATGAAGTTTGGTGGAAATCCACCCTTGGTTCATATCTTCTTCCGTGACCATCACTTTTTCGAGACGACTTATACCGAGCGAAAGCTTGTGACTCGCGTGCGTGAATTGGAGCGCGAAGTTGAATATCTTCGAAGTCTTGTTCGTGTGTACGAGGTTGCTCTTCACGGCAATGACCATTGACCCCGAGCTTGAAAGGAATTCCCATGACTAGCGCAGTTCAAAAGGAAAGCACGGCTCGAACGTTTCTTACGGTTCGAGAGCTTATCGCGGAGCTTCAAAAGCTTCCAGAAGACCTTCAAAACGCTCCAGTTGCAAAGAGTGTCTATGACCTTGGAAGTCATTCTTGGGTTGTGACTGGAGTTGATGAGCTTGTTCCTTCGCCTGCGAAGGTTGTAAAGGAACGTTACCTCGTTGAGGTTGATAATCCTGTGGAAGGAAAGCTTGTAAAGGTTGTCATCCTTTACTGAGATGCTTGATGCTTGAGGCAGCACTTACTGGCATCAAGTGAATTTTCTTGAAATTCCGGTTGGAATCTGATATGGTGAAACCATGCTAATCAACCTAGATAAGGCTCTTCGCTCATTCAAAAAGTGGGCAAAAGAAAATCCAGAAAACACCGTTGGATATAAGTACGATTATTACTCTTGTGTTGGCATCAAGAATATGGATGCCTGGATGGAGAAACACTATAGTAAGTGGACAGAGGAACAAAGAGCTGCATATTTGTTGATTTCTTGGCAACGTTCACTTACTGCTCCGACGTTTCCGAATGGAAAGAGATATCCAGATGGAAGCGATTTCTTCCTCAAACACTACACTGGATTGTTTTTCAATGATCCAACCAAGAAGTCGATCAATCTTGGAACTCCTGAAAACAACTTTCAAAGTTGTTCATTTTTAGTTGTTGAAACAACAGAAAATTCTTGGAAGGGCAAGATAACGAAATATCACATTCCAATCGTAAGCTCATATACGTCGGAATGGAGGGCTTTCAATGATGCGAAGGGCGCGTTCGAAGCGGGCGAATCTTGGTATCTTGAGAGAAGGAGAAAAGCCTTCGTGAAGGACTTTCAAAAGGTTGTGCAAGAGAACGCAGACATACTTTTGGAAAGTAAAGGTCCTGTTATCGATCCAAAGTTCATGGAAGCTGCCCTCAATTTTCAACAGGAGCAGTTGGAACTTCTTCCGGACATTTCAAAACTTGAAAGAGTTTTGAAAGAGCTTCGAGAAGATATTGATGAAAGTGGGATTTCGAAGAGAAAAATCAATGAAGTCCAAGGAATTTTGAATGACCTCAACTACTCCTTGAAGCATATAAAAGAACATAATCCTATCATCGGCAAAACCAAGGAAGAGAGCTTGAAGATTTTCGACAAGGCACTTCAAGGTGGCATTCCTCGACTTCTTCGTACGGACAAGAGGAAGAAGAAAGTTCAAGAATGATGGAAATAGAAACAATTGATGTTCTAAAAACTCTTGATGATCTCTATACCTTTATCCGTTTCAAGGGAAAGGAAAAGAGAAATCTTCTTCCACAAAAGATAAGTTGGATTGAACGGGGACAATGGTTCAAAGAAGAACAAAACATAGATCCTGTCCTGAAGGAAAAGATCAGAAAAATTTCTGTATTTTTTGATTGGTGCGCTGCACCTTATGGTCGAAATGACCTTCTTCCTTTTCTTCCTTGTCCATCATCCTTTGTTTTGGATGGCGAAAAACTGAAAGAGGAAATCATCAGTAAAAATATACCTGTGTTTGGTGTAGAGAAACAAGGGAAGCAATTCTATTTTACTTGGACCACACATTGTGGCATTTTTGCCTTTGATGAAAACCTTATACCAAGCACTCAAAGTGCTTCTGTTTTTTACGAACTAAAAGAAATCATCAAGAAGAAATGGAACAAGGTTCGAGTTCTTGCTTCTCGTCCTTCTCCTCTCAAAATATATGAAAAGAGAATGAAAGCTGCTATCAGCTTCCAAGAAAAGCAAATGAAGTTTGCTGGAGAACTGAGAAAACAAATTCGAGACTTGGAAGAAATTGCAAAACTTTGTGAACAGGGACGCATTCATCGTAAAGTAAATGATGGGCTTTACGATCGATGTATGAAGCTTTATCAAAGCATTCATGACATTACTTCTTGCGAACCGAGCCTCACGGGCAATACATCAGAAGAAACTGATGAAAAAATCAAGAAAGCAATTGATGGTTCTATCTTGGTAAAGAAGTCTTCGAAAAAGAAGAAAGACTGACGTTCATTCGCTGAACAGTTCAGGTAGAACAGATTTCAACCAGTTTCTAACTTCTCCTTGAGGCATTTCACCAAGGTCTTTATAGGGTTTTGGTGTGCTGATAGACATAGAAGCAACAGACTTTAGTTTATTTCCAGCATCGTCATTGTCGGCAACGGCAATGACTTTTTTATTCATGGCAGCAAACCATGGTTTTAGCATCTTAGGATGATTTGCTAGAACAGCAATTGCAGGCATTCCAATGTTGTGCAGCTTGACAGCATCAAAGATACCCTCTGTGACAAATAGGAAATCTTGGTTGTCAAAGACAGTTTCCAAGCCCCAAACACCAATGGTCTTTTCTGGATGTTTTGTAATATACGTCCAGTATTTTGCCTTATCCCTGTCTCTGCTGTCGTTACCTGTCTTGGTTCCTTTTGGATTGTATTGTTGATATCCAACGAGTTGACCGGAAAGGTTGAAAAGAAGGAAAACGGCAAGGTTGTTTTCCTTGTCCATAATCACCCGTGTCTTTGATAGATCAACATCACGCGATCGAAGATGGGATTCAATGTCATCATTCTCACATAAAAGAATTTGTTTTAGAGAAAACATTTGAGTTTATCTTTCTCACAAGTTTGCGAACATGTCCTTGAAAAGGAATTTTGAATTAGCACGAGGTTCCCCAGTTTGTTTTGATTCTTCTGGATTGATCCAAATGATCATTTTCTCATAACGAACAGGACCATAAGAAATTACTTCGTTCTCTTTCTTATAAAGTTTTGGCATCTTTACCTTTGAGTTCAACTCATCAGGATTTAGCAGAAACTTACCATTCTTCTTTATTGGCATTGTCTTGAACAAAACAACATATTCTTGGAAAGAATATGCAAATTCTTTCAGAATTTCTTTTTTTGTAGTCCATGACAATATAGGAGAATGCTCTGTTTCCAATACACCATTTTCAAAAACCCAAAGACGTTCGTCGCCAGGATTTCTTGCAAGGTCTTCTTTTGATAGTCCAGTCGTATTGAAAAACAAATCTAAATTTACAGAACTAAAAGAAATTCCTCTATAAATCGGTTCATTTTCCGGAACAAGTAAGTTTGAATACTTGCCTTTCTGTGCCAGTTTGTAAACGTCCGGAAATTCCTGAGCTATTTTGTCCGCCACCTGACTATTGATCCATTGAAAAAGTCCTTTCTTGAAATCTTCTTCTTCTGGAGTCTCTGGTTGTTTCTCTGTTTTTGAAATGTCTTTTCTGTCTCTATCAAAGAGATACTTGCCAAAAACATCATTTGGTTTGGCTTCGGACGGAGCGTCTTCAAATATTAATTTTTTGATGCTCATGACTCTTCTGTCTTTTCTGGATAGTTTACACGACCGCCACTCATCGTTGCACCAGAGAAAAGGTCATTGAAGAACGGAATGACAAACTTTCTTCCTTTGTAAATCGAATAAAAATCATCTTGATCTTGCGCAACAGGAAGAACAACACTTCTTGGTTCCGTGGCATTTCCAGAGCCATCTGTGTAAAGAAGTTCTGCTTTCATTTGACCATCTTCTTGTCTCTCAACGAAGATTACACTTTCTTGTTCAAACTTCTTTCCAAGGAAAAGTAGATCATCTTTCGAAATGTTTGGAATAACTAAAGGCTTTTCAACGTTTCCATATTTGCCTTGTATTTGGTAGAAACCATAACCAGCTTGACGTAGAGATTGTGCAAGCATCTTGTTTCTCTTCTTGTTTTCTTCTGGAGGCAGTTCCTTCGCAAATGGATTTTCTGCTGTCACAATTCCGATTGATGAAATGTTTTTTTCTTGTCCTGTGAGGCTTCTCATCAGTTTTGAATATCCACCCTCTGCAAGGTCCCCTTCATTTATTTGCACAGCCTCAGAGAGCCTTCTAGGTGCCTTGCCGTTGAAGCCAAATAGATGAGGTGAGACAAGAGCAGGACGAACAGAAAGAAGGTCACGAAGTCGAAGTTTACCTTCACCATAAAGGTCAACAATTTCAATTCCTCGTTTCTCTTCATCTTCATTTTCTTTGCTTGATTTATCATCCCAATACCAAGGTGCTTCATCATTTGGATTTGGAAGTTGAAGTTCATCCTGCTTCTGCTGATTTCTTTCGTCTTCTTCTTTCTTTTGACGATCAATCTCCCAAGGAGACGGAACCCAATCTTGTTCACTTAGGGTTTCTGAACTTGAGATGTTTTCTTTGATTGTGAACTTTTTCTTCTTACTCATTTTCATTCTCCATCAGATCATACATGCTTCGGATGATCCTTCTTAGGGATACGGTACCAAACTCATTTGATATAAATACTGCTGTCGCAGCTTGAACTTTCACATCTCCGAAAGAAATAACTTCACCTTCAGTCGAAAGCATGTTGATCATTGCCACATGATCGCTGTCCTTCGGTCGTAAGTTCGAGGTCATTTCATAAGGGTTTAGAAGGAATTTTCCATTTGATGGATTGGGCACTGTCTTCATCAAGATATTCACTTCTCCCCCTTTTAGGAAATTCTGCAATATAAGAGGCTCAATTCCCCAAGACTGAAGTTTTTTGTTTGGCGGCGGATAAGAAATAGGAATATCGACTTTGAAAGGAATATTATCAAGAACTTTTTGGAGCTCAATACCATTCTTCAAATCTTCAATCTTTTTCTGAAAGGTTGGATTTGATGTTAGTCCAAGGGCTTTTGCCACATTGAAACCATGAACAATCCGATAAACAGGACGTTCTTCATCTGGCTTTAGAAACTTTTCATACTTTCCTTGACGAACAAGTTTCCAAGCTTCTTCAAAATTGGATGAAAGGGCAGTGTGATGAGTGTCGTTTATCCAAGACGCTAAGGAATCAAGAAGTTCATCTTCTTCGGGGGTATTCTTTTCTTTTGAAGCCCTAGTTTCAGCTCGCTGATCACCAAACAAAAACTCTCCAAAGATATCATCTTTGGAGGCTTCGACTTCTTGTTCAACAATCATATCAACAATGCCTTCAAGGACCGATTGAAGTTGTTCTTTTTCCTTTGAGGAAGCTACATCTTCAAGACCTTTCAAAGCCTGTTTCTTGGCATCGAGTTTCTTTTGTTTCTGACGTTCTGCATAGGACTTTGCATCAGTACCTAAAGCTGTGTCAGTTGAACCGACTTTCGTTGGTTTCGTAGGAATCATGAGGATAAATAGAGAAATTATTCATCATCATCCCAAATACTTACAACCCCAGGAGCGGGAATAGGTGAAAAGAAATTTTTTGTAAACTCCAAATCTCCAACAATCCAGTCAGGTCTACTTTTCTCATTCTCTTCTGTTCGAGGATTTGCTTTATTCAAACCATGAACAAACGTCCATCTACAATCTTCACATGAATATCGAATGGCACTATCACATGGATGACAAGACAGAAATCTTGGTGTTCCATCTGGATTTGTTCCGGATTTATATGTGTGGCAATCATAAGCCCAATAAAGATTGGTCGATGAACAATTTGGACATTTCTGTTTCATAGCTTGAGTATGACATTTCAGTGCTAATTTTTCAAAGATTGTGTTTGTCATGTTCTTCTTTGTGGCAGGATTTACAAAGAACAATTCCTGAGACGTTGTTGTCAATATGATATTGAGCGACTTCATTAGAGATTTTTTGTTTTAGAGCAAATGTTTCCTCTGTTGTTGGAAGACCAAAATAATCTTTCCAATTGTTAGAGATAGCTATACGTCTTACAATTTCACTCATTTGTTCTTTGTTGTGATGAACTTCAAGGTCTGCTCTTGGAGTATCATTTCTACTTGCTTTACACTTTTCACAAGAAAAATTTGATGCTGCAAGTTTTGGATATTTCCATTTTTCAAAAAGTTTTTTACTCGCATGACACGTGGCTAAAAGAGATGAAGTTCCACCTTTCCATTGTGAATGGTCCTTGCCTGACAAAGTTGGAATAGTTCCATTCAAGCGATTTTCTTTCATTCGTTTTGAACGCTTTTCCTTTTCTGGACCTTTTACAATGGACTGAGACATTTTGGCAATGCGTTTATCAGTTTCTTTTGTAAGACCCTTCGCCCAATGTTCACCAGTTTCATTCAAATGAAAAGGTTTCCAAGTCCCATCTTCAACCATTTTTCTTCGTGTTGAAGCACTCTTTTGCTGTATCTTCTCTGATACGAAGTTATTCTTGACCCGAGACTGATGTCCTTGAATAAAGTCTCGATAACCTCTTGTAATATCAAGAAATTTTGGCTCCTCATCACAACCACATTTACACTTCGGAGCAATGTCATTCAAAAAGTATTTGGTATAAAACTCTTTTGATGAAACCTTGTGTCCTTTTCTGCAATGAGCAGAAAGAGAAATGAGTGATGGATAACTGTTTTGACAATATGGACAAATAAACATGGCTACAACCTCTTAATTGAAGTGTAGCCACTCAAGACTGCATTGTCTAAAGATATAGTCTAAAACTGCAAAACCGCGTTGTCAAATCGGATTGTAAGAGAAATTTCAACAAGGTCAGAACCTTCCATTGCCAAGTCACCAAAGGTTGCGTTTGTAATGAAAGCACCCTTGATATCCCAAAGTTGAATGACTGTTCCAACAGGATCAAGCATCTTGATTTGAATGTCGCGCTTGTAGAAATCAGCATAGCCGGAACGACCTGAGACGCTTTCAAAGCAAAGACGAACCCATTCCATAACCTGCTGAGCGCCTGATGGAGCGATGGCGTCATGAAGCGTAACAGTCATTGTTTCAAAGGTTGTTTTTCCTGCAATGTAGCGAGTGCTGTTGATCCAAGGAATAGCAACTTCCTCTGTTGCCATTGTTGGACGAGCTGCTGTCTTGATAAGGAAACTGTCAATTCCCTCAATTGCAAGAACAAATCGACGCTTTGCGATTGGTTCAAATTTCGTAGGAAGCATTTCGGTTACGCCTAATGTAGTTGCCATCTTTTATCTCCAAATATCAGCTATTCTGATTTCTTTGTTTAATTAGTCTTATTTTTTCTTTTTTCGAAAGTTGCTTATCAGTTGATGAAACTTTGGTTGAATGTTCAAAATCAAATACAGAAGTCCACCAATGAACAAGGTATTGGCAATAGAAAGAACCAATACCATTATGAGAAAGTAAACCATCCAAACGAGATCAGAAATCACGTTCCATGCCCATGCCTGGATTATCTTTCCAAGCGGCATCAGAAACTCTCTTTTCTAAATCCTCAACTTCAATTAGAAGAACTTCTAATTCTTTTATAACTGGCTCAACTATATCTCTTGCCCATCCAAGAGGACGATTTCCCATTTTATCCAAAAGTTTTTGAAGTACAGAAATAATCTTCTTTATTTTTACAGTTGGACTCGTTTTCAAATGATCACTGACAACTTGCTCAACCAATTTACTAAGTTGTTTCTTTGTAATTTTCATCTCATCCTACCTTATATCCGTATTTGTTCTTCAATCCACGAACAAGATACTTCCAAACAGTTTCATTTCCCTGGCAAATTTCTGCAATGTCTTCAAGAAGTTCTTCGTTTGAAAGACCATTCTCTGCTCTGAAACGAAATAACCAAGCAAGTTTACCATCAGTTTCCGGCTCGATTTGTTCCTCAAGTTTTTCGTCGCAACCTTCATCTAGTCCGCCGAATGAAATGCCGTGTTCACCACTCTTTTTCTTGGCAAGCTCTTTTGCATCCCAAACAATGTCATCATCATACAATGTTCCATATTCAAAAACAACGTCATCAAGCTGTTTTCGAATTTCTGGATCCAGACTTTCAATATCGATTTCGTCTTCGTATGAAGTTGACATGAGAAGTGGAACAACCTTAGAATGTTCCAAATCCATATCAAAGTTGGCTGGATCGATATTACGAGTCAAAAGTGAATAAGCAAGAGCCAGTTCATCACGTGAACGTCCTTTTGGACCAGACATTTCAGGCGAACTATCAAGCTGTTCTTTCATGACCTGCTTCAAAGAAGACAAAGTCAACTTCTCCGCTAGTTTATTTATTTGTTTCGAAGTTAACTTCATCTTCTATCATCCTGCAATAAAGTTGCCTCTGTTGTTGAGAACAAAGGAGATATCCAAGAATTCCAAAGTCTTCGTTGGTAGAATCATGATTCTTCCACGAATGGTGTTATTTTCGATATCTGCCAACGTGGTCGTTGTTGTATCGATTTGAACAAGATACTTGTCAACACCCTTGTTATCTTGCACGCGCTTCAAGATTGGTTTTACCAAGTTTGAGAAACGCTCAAGTGTTGCTTCTCTGTTTTGCTCAAAGATGATTCGGTCAGCAATCTGTTTGACTTGACGACGAAGAGAAATCAAGAGACGACGAACGTTTACACGATCAAATGCACTTTCAGTTTGAAGAAGTGTTCTTTGACCCCAAACAACCGTTCCTTCAGAACCTGCAAATACAGCCAATGGATTGATGTTTGCGGACTGCAAGTCATCCAAGTTGTCTCGTGAAAGACGAACCGCTGGACGAACTGTTGTTTCAAGAGCGCCCCTTGTGAAACCTGCTGGAGCAAACCATGGGTATCCAACGCTGTCATTCTTAGCAAATGCACCAAGAACTGCTGCGGTTGAAGCTGCTGTTCTAGTTGTGTTGTTGAAGTCGTCACGGATAACAACGTCAGGGAAGTATGCAGCACCGAAAGATGAATTCAATCCTCTGTTGTTGAAGTTGTTTGCAGTGTTGACAACAGAAAGAGTTTGTGAAGAACTTGAAACTTCTGTGCTGTTTACATCGATGTTTTGAATATCCATCAAATACAAAGCATCATAACGGTTCTCAACCATATTCAATGCGTTGTCTGTAACGTAGGTGTTTCGAATTCCTGGAAGTGCAAGAAGTTGAATATCAACTTCTGTTACATCTGACAAGATGTTCAAAGCTGTAAGATATGAACTTACCGTTGGACCATCCACCGTTCCGCGGTTTGTGTTATCCATTTCTTCTTCAACAGCAACGTTCGTAAAGTAACGTGTTCCTTGATTGAAGATATTGACTCCATCAAATCCACCGAAAAGAGGTACTGTGAACTTAGCCAACTGTCTTACAGAGCTGTCTGTAAGGTCTGAAGTTGCAAGAGCACGGAAACCGTTTGTTGAGTCATTTGAGATATTTCCTTGACGAACATAAGACCATGTAACAGCATTCACAGTATCAACAAGACCTGTTGAAGGAGTGTACTTGATCTTGACTTTATTCAAAGTGAAATAGTTGTTATTGTATGCATCTGCATCAACAATACCATTTTCAGTTGTTGCTTGAGCGCCTTGGTTGTCATAAACAACAAAGTCTGCCCAATTCGTTTGGAAATCTGGATAGTATTGAACGAAGCTTCCAATGCCTGTCTCAATCTCTGTCGATTTGTTTGGTTCAGTTACAGAGGTTTGACGCTCAAATTGAACACCCCAATACAAGCTGCGGTCAACTGTTTGGTTAGGTGAAGCTCCTCTTGAAAGAGACTTTCTGTAAGGAATTGGTGGCTGAACAAAGCGATAAGTGATTGGATCTGTACCCGAACCAGTTACGTAATATGTTCCATCATCATTCTGATTTCCGAACGGCGCAGAGCCCGAAACTTGAAAATGTTGAACACCACGGAAACCAAATGGAAGTGCTGTTGGATCAATCTCAGCATCTTCAACTTGAGCGTCCATCTCTACACGAATGTAAGAGGAAGCATTTGGGTAGTTTCCTTGAGTGATGAGCTTTTGACGATCGGATGAGTTATCAAAGTTCCAGAATGTGTGGAAGTCTCCAATCACTTTTGCAACATAGTTTTGTGCATTTGGATTGAGGGACAAACCTCTCCATTGTTCAAGAACTTTTTTGTTCTTATCTGTGTCGTTGTAATCACGAACAATAAGGTCAAATGTACCATATTGGTCAACAGTGCTTACAGATGGTGTAATGTTCTCAATGGAGAACTTCACACGCTTATTTGCATATTCACCGTCATCCAAAGACCAAACTCTAAAGAGATTTTGTGGTGAACCACCAAAGTTCTGAGACACAACCCAAGGGCTCTTTGGAGTCTTGTATCTGTCCTCGAAGTTTTCAAAGTTTGGCGTTACGGTTGAACCTGAGTTTCTGCTAAGAGAAGAAGAAACAAGGAAAGCAATCTGTTCTGTAAGGTATGTGCTTCCGGAAACAACACCTGAACCAGTTACGGTTGCAAGTGCTGGGTGAACAGGGAAATCCGCATAAAGGAAATGACCCTTTTCTTCAATCTTGAAAGGATCTGTATTGAAGACCTTTCCAAAATAGTTTGGAGCAGTTACATCGAAAGAAGCAGAAATAACATTTGGCTCATTCGAGTTTTTGAAACCGTTCAACAGAAGAACGAACTCTTGTAGACTTCCCGAGATGTTTACAGAACCCGTTACCTGACCTCCAGCGTTCGTCCATGTTCCGGAAGAAGATGCTGGGGTGTTCCATGGGGATGCAGAAGATGAGAGCGTTAGAAGAACGCCTGATGGCGCGAAAACTACACCTCGAACAACTGGCGTTCCTTCGGTTGGAAGTCCTGCGGAAGAGAAGAAATCGCTTCCTGAAGTTTCTTTCATGATTGAAGCAAGAAAGTATGTTCTTCCTTCATCTCCACCTGCATATGCATATGGATTGTCATTGAAAGCACCACCTGATGCATTTTGTGGAAGGTCTGAACCGACAACAAATCCAGCATTTACAACCTTACCGGAGTTACTTCCGTCTGTTGTTCTTGCAAGTGCATTACCTGCTCCAAGAACACGAAGATATGTAAGAGACTGAGCGTTCCTTAGCCATTCACTTGCTGCGATTGGACCATTGAAAATGTAGTCATTTGGACCACCAAAGACCTGATTGAAATCTTGAGTTGTCGGAACTGTAACAGGAACAAATGCCGGACCTCTTTGCGCAGCACCGACTACACCAGCAGGAATGCCAGTTGGTCGTGTTGCAGTTGGACCAGTTAGATTTTGAACTCTTACAGAGACACCTGCTGATTTGAAGCTGATTGTTGTCATTTTTTACCCTATTCTAACTATTGTTCAATCACTGAAACTCAACACCGGAGTTTGTAACAATGAAGTCGATTGCAATAAATTCAACTGCCTTCACTGGTACAAGTCTGATTTGACAGTTCAAACGATTTGCATCTGCATCTGCTTGTGTATTGTTTCTGTTATCACAGATTACATCAAAGAACTCAATTCCACCATTTGTTTGAACTTCTGACAAAAGTCTACGAAGTTGTTCACTCAAACGCTGTCTAAGTTCTGGAGTGATCTGTTCCCAAATCAAACTATTTCCAATTCCGATGACTTGGCGCTTTAGGTCAAGAAGAAGACGCTTCACGTTGATACGTTGAAGAGCCGTTCTCTCATTGTCCAATGTATTTTGTGAGAAGATAACGTAACCTTCACGAGGGAACTTGACGATTGGGTTAATTCTAACATCGGCAAGTCTTTCCTGATCTGGTTGGTTGATACGGACAGTCGTTCTTTCAACAAAGGAAAGTGCTGCACGGTTGAAACCTGCTGGTGCATACCAAGGATATGCAACCTTGTCATTGAATCCGATTGCAGCAAATGCAGCGACGGAGGCAGGAACAACAACACGGCGTTGAGTGTTCATATCTGTAATGATGATGTTTGGGAAGTAAGGAGCAACATATGAGTTGTCCAATGCTCGAAGCTCAAACTGATCTGCTGTGTTTTGAACGTCAGCACGTGTTGAAGCCGAAGCATCACCTTCTCCATCGAAAACTCTTTCAATGTCAACGTTGTAAGATGGAACGTCCATCGTGTAAAGGATAAGTCCATTTGTCGCAACAGCGTCAGCAACATAATCCGTCACAAGAGGCTCTCTTTGTCCAGGCACAGCAAGAAGATTGATTGAAGATGCCAAAGGATCTGTCATAATGTCCGTTGCTGTACGGAATGCAAAGATACTGTTGTTCAAGATACCTGTTGCATTTTGGTTGAAACCAAATCCTGGCGAAGTGAACGCAGCGTTTGCATTTCCAATGGTTGTTCCACGAGCTTCAGTTGAAGTTGAACGGTCATTGAATGTCGCAGCATTTTTATCAAGAATGTTTGTTCCATCAAATCCACCTGCCATAAGAGCTGTGAACTTCGTGAAATCAGAGAACTTGTTGAAGTCGGCTGCGCTTGTTCCCTTATTCAAAAGAGTTGCAAATGTGACTCTTTGAAGAGTTCCGTCCGTAATCTTGTAAGATGAAACATCTGGTTCACCATCACGAATGTAAGCTGCCTGTCGAATGTGTGTTTCAACAGATGAAGTTACGTCTGCAAGATTTTGGTTGTAAAGAGCAACACGAGCAAGAGTGAACTTGTTGCTATTGAATCTGTTCACAAAAGCTCCAGTTACAACTGTATCAAGCTTTGAAATACCGGCAAACTTGGTGTAACTCTCAACCAATGGGTTTGGTTCAGAGGAAACATTTGGGTTTACAACGTTATTGTTTCTGCTGTCCTTGACGCCCCAAAAGAGACGACGGTCTACAACTTCAAGATTGCCAGGCGCACCTCTCCAAGTTCCAGTTGTATCAACTGAACCACGAGTTAGTTTGAAACGATATGGCAATGGAGGAACAATTGCTCCAAGAAGTCTTCCTTCGCCTGAACCGGAAGCTCCAAGACGAATCGAGCCTGCTGAACCTGTGTTGTCAAGCAACGTTGGGTTAGTTGAAAGAACTTCGTATCCCTCATAACCAAAAGGCAAAGCCTCTGGTGGAGTAAATCCTGAGTTTAGGCTCTCATCCATCTCTACACGAATGTATTTGGACTGTCCTTGATGAATTCCATATTGTTGAAGTCTCTTGTCTCTTTCATCAACAACATCGAAGTTGAAAGAAGCGTAACTGTCACCAACAACTTTTGCAATGTAGTTGTCATCTGATGGATTCAATGAGAGATTATTGAACTGCTCAACGACTTGAGGTTCATAGTCGTTATCATCAAATGCACGAACAACCAAAGAGAAAGTTCCATACTTGTTTCTCAAATCTGTAGATTTCTTGACGTTTACAATAGAAACTTTGTATTTGTTGTTTGCGTAAGCACCATCATCTTTTGAGAAAATCTTGAAAAGACGATACTCATTCTTACCGAATGGTTGAGAAATGAACCATGGGGTTGATGGCGTTGTAAATCTTGTGTCGAAACGTCCAAAGAGCTGACGGAATGGAGAAGAAGTATCTCCACCTGTTGTGGTTGTATTTGCTGAACCTGATGCAAGGAAAAGGTCAGCCGAACCTGTGTTGATTGAAGCAAGTTCTGCATCAACAGCGTAATCTCCGTAAAGAACGTGATATTCCGTGCCAAACTTCTCTGGATTTGTGTTCAAAACTTTTGCGATGTAGTTTACACTTGTTGGATCAAGAGAAGCAGTAACAATTCTTACACCTGCAAATCCATCACTATTGGCGAATGAAGTTCCAACGGATGTTGAAATTGCCAACTTGAATGAACGGTCAAATGCCCCTGATGGAGCTGCAAAGCTATCAAGGTCTTCACTGTAGCTTTGGTTCCAATCAAGAACTTGAAGTCTTGTGCCCGAAGCTGCAAAGAGAACACCACGAACCAAGAACACTTCGTCGCTTGCACCTGAAGAAAGGAACGAAGCATTATCTGTGAACATTGGCATGCCGTATGCCTCAGAACCAGTTAGAACGTGCTTACCGCCGATGAAGTAAACAGATCCTTCGGCATCACCAGGGAAACGTGAAGAGAAAGATGAAGAAACCTTGAAACCGGCATTAGTTACAGTTCCTTGAGTTCTGGTTGTGTCAATATCAGCAATAGTTGTATTTGCACCAGCACCAAGAACACGAACGAAAGAAACAGCGTTCTTACTTTCAAGGAATTTTTGCACAGTATAAGTTGATGGATGTTTGCTATCCAACTCACCGAAAGTGGTTACGAAATCTGAGAAAGTTCCAACTACAACTGGAACAAATGCTGGACCTTTCAAAGAAGATCCGATCACACCTGCTGGAACGCCTGTTGGTTGTTGTGAGGTTCTTGTAAGGTCAATCTCTCTTGGATAAAATCCTGGAGTTTTGAAAATCTGGTCTGCCATTCTTGGGTTCCTTTTTCACGAAGACTAAATCTTGTCTTCCTTCTAATTAGGACTTGAATTGTCGTAATACTGCCGCTTCACTTATTCTTCAATACTATTTGCTGGATAAGTTCAAAATCGTTTGTGTAGAAAATCGACTCACCCTTTAGATTGAAACGTTGAAGAACTGGCACATATCGGAAAAACGTCTTTCCTGTCCTTTTATCTACAAATTCTTTCTTGACTAAATACTTCCTATCAGTTGTATCTTTCTGTTTAGTTTTCGGATTTTCTTGAATATCAGAAAGAATGAACTTGTCCTCAACTCCGAGAGCAACGGGCTCCCTCTCAAGGTTTTCTGATTTGTGTACGTCATTCTCCATATTGTGGAAGTCAAATACAATGTCTGGAGCACTGATCCATTTTCTAACAGGCACAGGCTGCCCTGGGGCGTTCGTAGCAAGGATGTAGCCCTTTACTTTCATATTGATGGTGTATCTTAGGACACGGCGGTTATCTTTGAAGTCATCAAAGTTGTCACCACTTGCCATCTGATCTTCAACGTAAGCCAAGAACCAATAGCCTTTATCAGTATTTATTCGAAACATCTTGTCTTGAGGAAGATAAGAAGACATGAATGTTTCAATCATATAGGTCATGTGCTCTGTAAATGAAGTCCAAAACACAATCTCATAAGTTGCTGTAAAAAACTGAGGTTGTGGTATCGTATAGATTTCATAGATGTTTGCTGTTGATTTCAACTTCGGTTGAAGAAGTCCCCCTTGAATAACATCTTCTTCATACTGATCGATTCCCGTCTCTCTTGACGTTTCAGGAAGGTTCATATTTTCCAAGGCAAACTTGTTCAAATAGTTTTGAAAGTCTCTGTCCTTGTCGGAAAGTTTCTTTGAAATCGTCAATGTACCTGTCTGTTGGTTTATTCCTCGACCATTGATATCCTCAGTGGTCTGTTCAATGCCGCGGCGTCTAATTGAGATAGCTGGAAGAATTATTCTTCCATCCTTATCTTTCAAAGGTTTCAGTTGTTTTGCTGTAGCAAATCTTTCTCCAGTTGCAAAGATAACACTTGGTTTCTTTACATCAACAGCTCCATTTGATGTCCGAACCTTAGCAATTGTAAATGGAATTTCACGATTGAATAGGTTAAACATTCCTTCATCTGCATCAGTGATTCCGCATGGAGGAATGGTAAAATCAGTTGATGGAATATCCTCATATCCCGAATTCAAATGAGGTTTAGGGTCTGAAGGATCCCTTTCGATATTGAAACGAGTTGAGTTTTTGTTTTGAGACATATCAATAAATAGATAAACCCCAAGAGGAATATCGATTTAGGATAATGAATGGAACATAACCAATTAGAGAAGAGCTCAGACCCATGAGGGGTCATTCATTCTTATTGAGCCTGTTTCTTGGGAGGAGCAACAGTTGGAGCTTGATTTCCAGGGGTTTGTGCTGATGTTTTTGTTTTCACAGGTTTTCTAGTAGCACTGTCAGAACCAATCGACTTACCATCTTTTGCATACTCTGTATTTGCTGTGTTTTTGTCAAAACCATAATCCAAAAGAACAACACGACCATCTGGAGTTTTGCCCCAATGATCATGGAACTTCATATCACCACGAATAAGACCCTTCTTGACAAGGTTGTTGATAGCATTCAAGAAAATCAAGTCTTGTTTTGCTTTGACTTTCTGTTCAGGTGTTGACATTTTAGATTGATCAATGTCTGATGGTTCCCATTGATCACCCATTGCATATCCGATAATCTCAGAAGAATATCCTTTGATTTTCTCAAACTCATTCCAAGATGTAAGAGGACGAACAAGTTGAGCCATGACCCAGTTACCTTTTGGGTCACTGTTTTGAATTAAAGCAAGAGCAGGTTGCAGTGTTTTATCTTGAGCAAACTGAACTTCTGTTTTGTTTTGTGCAATGCCCTTTGAATTGGTTGCAAACTTCATAACAAAGCGATTACTCAAAAGAAAAACTTTTCTTGAAGATCCTTCTCCTAATACTTGAAACTGTTGTTCTAATTGCCGAAGCTGATCAACGAAGGGCAAATTTTTCCATTGTTGGAAATTGAACTGTCCTTTGCTTTTCAGTTTCTCCATCAGAACCTCACTCTCGATTTTTTCGAATTCACGAAGGAACATCAAAACCTCTTTTGTAAATATTTTCTTTTATTTGCTGCGTCAGGCATTGAATGCATAAAAGTTGATATAAACTTCATCGTTCAAACCATAATCAAGAAGAACAACTCTTCCGTCTGGTGTCTTGCCCCAATGTTCAATTTTCCCCGCGTCGCCCTCTGACAATCCATACTTCTTTCTTGCATATTCAACAGCTTCTTTATATTTTTTGAACTGTTCAGTTTCTTCTCCGAGATCAGCACGGAGCATTTCAATGTTCAGTTCCAAACTTTTTATATTTTTTTGATAATGTTGAATATTCTTTTGTATTTCTTTGATATCTTTGGGATTTTCTGTCAGTTCTAAACTCTTTTGCAAACTGATGATCATTTGTTTTATCATTTCAAGATCATCAAGATATGTTTCAAGGCGTCCAAATCGATCCGAACCATCAAAGAGGTCGTAAAAATCAAATCCGGCAATCTTGATGAATTCTTTCGTGGAATTATCAAATTGGTCCATTGGTTTCACCAAATCGGAAACAAGCCACATCCCTTCAGGATTGTGTTTGTAAACCTTGGCAAGAATGTGAGAAACTTCAGGATCCTGTGACATTTGTGTTTCGAGTTTGTTTTGGGCGAAACCTGCTTTATTCATTGCAATTTTCAAAACATATCTAGATGATAAAATGTAAACGGCTCGTGAAGATCCTTGACCTATCTTTTCAAGACTTTCTTTTGCATAATGATTTGCTACTGACCACTTTTCGCTATCAATCTGTTGGAATTCTTTGAAATTGAAGGAACTGTTTTGAGTGCCTTTTCTGCCTCTCAACTTCTCTTCAATGTCAGTTTGTTCCATTAGTTGCTTAAATCTTTTATCGATAAAATTCATTGCTACATTCCTAGATAGTGTTCGTCCCAAACGTCAAGAGAAAGACCATAGTCTAATAATACAATTCTACCAGAAGCAGTAATTCCCCAATGGTCATCATATGCGATATCGCCTCCATGTAAACCGTATTTGATTGCTTCTTGAACGCCCTTGAACGTTTCAAAAAGTTTTTTGAAGTTTATTTTGTTTACATTTTCGCGATATCCTTGTGCCAACTCTTTCAAAACCGCCTCAGTTGGTACAGTTTTTTTAAAAAGGATTTTGTTCAAAACATAAAAGAAGAAAGTTTTGGTACATCCAAAAGCTCGAAGATAATCTCTGTTATGCGCTTCTTTCACAATCTCGCAAACAAGCCATCTATAGTTGCTATCAAAGTCATAAATTTCTGTAAAGATTGACTTCAAATCTGGATTTGTGAAAACTTCAACTTCATTTTTGTTTTGAGCTACACCCTTCAAAGAAGCTAATCCTATTGGACCTGCTCCAAGAGCGGATTTCAACACAAAACGTGAGGATAAAACGAAGGCACATCTGGAAGATCCCGCTCCGAGCCATTGAAGCCGTTTTTGAGCATAGGTGTTCGCTTCTTCCATATTGTTTTTTTCTGCAAGTTTTTTGAACTCATTCCAATTGAAAGACTTTGAACGAATTTTTTCTAAAAGCGTGTTCTTTTGAACTTGTTTGTAAATCTCATCAAACATGTCATGCTTTCTTTACGATTGATACAGCATCAACAATGCCTGTTGCAATTTCAACTGCCTTTACAGTAGAGGCTGCACCTTCTGCTGTTGCAAGTGCTGCTGATGTTGAGTGCAACAAACCCGAAATACCTTCTGCCGCAAAATAAACAAGAAGAAGTTTGTAAATGAGTGATTCAACTTTTTGTTTTGCGTGTTGTTTGTTTTGTGAGTAGTCTGCAAATTCAAGGAATGTCTTTGACGTCTTGAAGCCCTTTGCCCAAGCTTTCTTGTAGATAACATAAGAAAGTCTGTCAGGAATAATTATGTCAATTCCTTTTTCCTCAATCTTGTGAGCCACATGATATGCATGTTCAATCGCATGAGAAGTTTTTTCAAGACCTAGGAACTTTGAAAACTTGTAAAGACCTTTCAAAAGTAATGGAATTCCTCCCATTATTCCAAGAACCAATCCAACAACAGTCGTTACTCCAAGTGCTTCATTCAGCGGTTGTGAAGCTTTGTCTGCGGAGTATTCAGCGATTGTTTCGTTTAGAATTCCTGTAAGTTGAATTGCAAAAGCTTCTTGAACACCTCTTTGGTTCTGAGGAACTTGCTGTCCTTGATTTACAACGTTACTTACCTGAGCTTTCAATCCATTTATTTCTTGTGAAGCTTCTTTGACTTTATTTGTAAGGTTTTGAGCAATTTGCATTGTGTTATCAATGGGAAACTTTTCACCCGTTTCCTTTTCAGCTTCATTTTTTATATCAACAATGAATTGAAGTTGAGGTTTCAACTTTGCAAGTTCAGGAGCTTTCTTTTGAATAATGCCTGATAGATTTGCGACAGCCGAACGCAACGCTCCTTGAACTTTCTCCCAACCTTGGCTTACACCTTGTTTTGCAGAAGCAACAGCTTTTTTGATTAGGTCAACAAGACCTTCATTTAGATTTTCTTTCTTTGTCATTGTGCCTCCTACCAATTTCAAACTCTTTATCGCTGATGGATCCCAAATGCATCCTGATGCAACGTCCCAAGGATAGTACCATGACATTTCCAGTCTCATACTGTGAATATATGGGCAAATTTCAATGCCTGAATATTGACTAGCTACTTTTTTCCAATCTGGCGTCAGAGCATATTTTGGAATTTTAGATCCAGAATTCATTCCAAAATTTCTTACAAAATCTTTTAGTTCTTTCTCACTGCGAATCGTCAGTATTTTTGAATAATCAACTTCAATTTGATAGATGTATTTTTTTGGGATTTTGTAACCTTCTGCTTTTGCCCAGTTTTCCCAATCATCTCCACAAGAATACCAAAAACCATCCGGTTTAGGTGGAAAATTATTTGTTTGCTCCGCAGCGCGGACCCGTTCAATAGGTTTTGGTGAAAAGTGTAAAAGTTTCATTTTTCCTCAATCATCGCTGTAAATAAATGGAGTTGACTCATTGTCAAATGTATTTGTTTCATCTGGCTTTTCATCATCCAGAACAATTTCTCTTGGACCTTCACCGAGAGCAATAGGAGCCATTTCTCCTGCAAGTCTATCTCTGATTTGTCTGAAGTCATTTGTTTCTTCATTGTTTGGAGTTACAGGAAGACCTCTTTGCTGACTCCAAGTTTTTTCAACGTCACTATTTGCAAACTCCTTGGCATCGACAGAAGGTCCATTGAAGTTTTTAGGATTGAAGACGTCAGAAGAAACAGTTTTTGCAATAATCTTATATCCGTTCTCATACTCTTCTTGACCATACAAATTAGAGAGTTGAACATAAGAAACGATTTCAAATGCACTATCACCATAAGTGAAGAAATCTCCCTCACTTATTTTTATATCTTTGTCCATCAAATCTCTTGCTTGTAAAAACAGTTCAAGAGTTGTATCAATGGAAGAACCAAAGATATCAGCAACACTTTCCTTTTTTGGTTGTCCGATCAAACAATCAAGTTTGACTGGAGACTTGAAAACCTTTTTGATAGCTTCCTGATAAACAGGATGTGTTTGTGTTCGTTCAACATCAACAGCGTAATAGTAGATGTATTGACCAATAACATCCTTGATCAATTCTTTTGTGATATCATTGATGAATGCAATCTCTTTACGTGTTATGAATAAACGAGCCATGACATTTCAACCTATCAGTGAACAGGTGTTGTATTGTAGTGGAGATTCAAAAGTCTTCTTGAAGCAGAACCAACTGATCCACCAACGATTTGAAGAATTGCAATCAATCCTCTTTCATCAATACCTTGTTTTTTTGCTTCGTCTTCAATTGCACGAAATAGATGACCAAGTTTTGCGTCGTCATGGAAATTTTCCTGATTGACAAACTGCTGCATTGGTTTCTTCATTTTTGCACGAAGTTCAACAGCTTTTTGTCCCTTTGGGTCTTGTCCCTTGGTTATGTTTACCAACATTCTTGCTGCTTCTCTATAAGGAGCCAATTCTTTTTCTTTGGCTGCACCTGGCACTGGAGCAGGTTGTTTTCCTTGAGGACTTTGAGGTTGAGCTTGAGGAGAAGTTGGTTGAACTTCTCTTTCAAAGATTAATTGTTTGATTGTTTTCATCACTCTCTCCTAATTGCATATTTTGCAGGAAATGGAAGATACTGCAATTGCTTTTGAATGTTCTCTGCCTTTTGAGCTTCTCTTTCGGCAAGCTTGTCGTATGTAAGTTCATTCAATCTTCCATACAATCCAGTTGTGTCAGAATTCAACAACTTATCTTTGTCTTCTCTGCCTTGTTGGACAAGATCACTTCCATCCAAATCTACTTGACTTTCTGGAATTGGAATAGTCTTCATCTTTGAACGAACGCGTCCAAGCATTTCTGTACAAATTGCCAAAGCATATTGAAAAATCCAATTTCTTGCCCAAGGGTTCAATGACTTGTAATCTATCAAACCAAATGGAATATTGGCAGGGTTGTTTGCTCCATAAAGTGTGTCAAGCTCTATTGGATTACTTCCTGAAATACCAATACCCACTCCAGAGCCGGAAAGAGGCATTCCAATGATGCCAGGAGCAACAGATGAAGGAAAGGAGACACGAATCCACAATTTGTCATTGAAGGTTGGCACCAGATTGTTTGGAACTGGGTAAATCCTAATCTTTCTTCCTGTGACACGGAAACTGTAATGAGATCGTCTTATTTTTTGTGCAGTTTCAAGCATTCCACCACGAAGAGCGTCTTCGAAAACTGGGAGGACATAGAAACGTGTATCTGGAATATAACTTTCAACAGGCATACCAGAAGCAATGAAGTTGCTTGCAAGATTTGAATTGAAAGCATATTGAACAGGTGTGTCATGAAAGACTTCCAATATTTTCATTCTTCCAACACTTTCACTTGGTTGGTAGTTGGTAAGAGGAATATTGTTTTGATCCACAAGGTCAGTGTATAAATCGTAATCTTGTTGACCTGTTCTAAGAGTTATAGAACCAGAATAACTTTCTTGACTTTGACCATAACCAATTTCAGCAGCATAAGGTTCAGCAAGTCTTGTAAGAAATTCGAAGTTCGGAAAAGTGTAAACGTTTGTAAGGTTGATAGTTGAATAATAGTTGTTTGAACTATCAAGGGAACCAGTATTTGTACCAAGAAGACTGGTGAGGTCAGATTTGGCTCTATATTCAATAATGGCAGCATTGAATGCCATGGTAGCTTCTTCTAAAGCTGACCAAATCATCTTCTTTGTAAGCTCAACGGAAAGAACATCTTCACCTAAACGTCTCAAAACAAAGATGACCAACTTATCAGCATCATTTTGATAAGCTGGATCGGAGTCCCAGTAGCCGAACGGACACGGATTTTGTGTTTGAATAAACGAAGGCATTATAACAATCTCCATCCTTTGTGAGAATTCGCTTTACCACATAAAACTCTACCCAAATTTGCTTTATCTAATCCATGCATTTTGCAAAATTCAGAAAGGTTCCTTTGTAAAATCACTTTTTCACCCTCTGGATTTACTAGCCAGATGTTGTATTCTTTTGCTCGGATCAAAGACACTCGTTCATATAACCATTTCACGTATTCTGGATTTTCTCTTTGTTTCTTTGCGCTTTCTGACTTTATTTTTCGCGCCCTTTCACTTTTATTCCACTCTATAACTTTTTCATGTCCAAACCTTTTCTCTTTGTGTTGTTTCTTTGCACATTCTTTCAATTTTGAAAGTCCACTTTCGCTCATTGATGGCACAATTGCGATAGAAGAAAGATTTAGACAGTTTGTGTCTTTGTAGTGAAAATCTAAAAGTTCTTGCTCTTTTTCGAAAGCTTCCTGACGATTAGAACAATAAATGAAAAACTCCTTTATCTCGTCTTTATATTTTTGACAAACTCTTGAAAACCATGAATTGTTATGTTTGTTCTTTTTGACGTCACAAAAATGTTGATTTATTCTATGGGAACATTTGTTGCTTGAACCAATATAGAAATATTTTTTAGCAAATACAAGTATGTATACACCTGGTAGATTGCACCTGTCCAAAGAGACATTCCAATATCCCCAAGGTGTCGGGTTCATTGTTTGGATGAATGTAGGCATACGATAGATAAATAGCTATGAATTTCTTAGCCATGTCGCTTTATTTGAGAAAAATGCCCAGGTGTGCTATCCTTGTTACATGAGGAGATTGCACATATTTGATTTTGATGATACCTTGGCGAAAACCTCGAACATTGTGCGTGTTCGGAAGGGTAATGGCTCAGTCATCGAACTAAATTCACAAGACTATCTCACTTATCAAAAAGAAGAAGAAGATATTTTTGATTTCACTGACTTTAGAGAGCCCCGCGATGCAGACAAGATTGATGAAATTGTAAACATCCTTGTACAGGCTGTAAAGAAAGATGGAATTAACTCCGTTGTCATTCTAACAGCGAGAACTACGGATGTGCCTGTAGTTCACTTTCTAAAACAACATGACCTTCCACCTGTGCAAATCATGCCTGTGGGAAGGGAGCATATGCATTCTCATCCTACAGATAAAGCCATTTGGATTTCGTGGGTTATCGAAAAGTTCAAAATAAATGAGGTCATCTTTTATGATGACCATCCAGGGAATATTGAAGCTGTAAAAAAGTTGTGTCACTCAAACACTAAGATTGTGACTCATCTCATCAAAACAAAATCGCCAATTTGAATGGAATTTCTTTTACACCAACCACTTCGAACCTCAAGAACATATTTTGAGTTTGGAACAAGGTGACTTTTTTCGTTATTTGCTTTCAAAGTTCCAATATGAACAACATCAAGTGTTGCTGAAAGTCCTATAACATCTAGGTCAAATGGAACGTTTTTCATCCAAAAAGAATGGGTTTCTTGACTTGGGAATACGAACATCAACCCTTCATGATCTTTGGGCTCTGTTCCAAACATAAAACCCTTTGTTCTTTCTTCTGGCGAAAGAAGAAGTTTTAGTTTGAGAGGATTACCATTGATAGATACTTCAATCTTCATAAGAGTAAGTATCACTTCATCTTCTTTGAATGACCTCGAATGAGCCACCTAAAAATGTGTGCATACCAAGGCTCAGGTTTTCCAATCCTTCTTACAAGTTCTTGTTCTTCCATACAATAAAGTATAAGAAAAATCTCTTGAAATTCCAACCAAAACCCAGTATTCTATATCTATATGGCTAACAGAATTCAAACATCATTCGACAAACAAATTTTCTTCTTATTTCCGAAGGATGCTGATGAAGTTGAACTTGAAACATTCAAAATCTCAGCAACCCAAAAAGAGAGATCCAGTTCATATTGGCGAACAAAATATAACCAATTTACGATTTTTGAAAAAGAATCTTTGGATCAAGAGGGTAATCCTATTTGGAGATCAATTGGAATAATTGATGAAGGTTATTTTAGTGAATACTTTTTGTCGGACACGACGAGGCTTTATGCTCGACAAGACGAGAATACCGGAGCCAGTATTCTTCCTGAAAAGAAGAAGAAGTTGATTGCGGAAATCAATCAACATATCGAAAAGCAACGAAGGGAGAGGAACAAAATCCTTCAAAAGGAACGTAAACAAAAGAACGAAGCACTTGCTAAGTCGAAGGGTCTTTCGGTTGAAGATTTCATGTTCCAAAAGAAAGTCCAGAGAATGTCAAAAACTCAGGACAAGAATGTGGAAAAGTTGAAGAAGCAGGTTTCTCTTGTATTCAAATACAATGATGAGCTTGATAAGCTAGAAAAAGAAATCGCAAAGGCAAGAGAAGTTCTTGGAACAATTGAACTTGAAAAACTTGCACTTCGCGATAATATGCACCAGTTTCAATGGAAAATTCGTGACATGAAAAATGCTTTGAGTTACTATATCAAACTCAAAAATGACGAGGAAAAGAAATGAGTCATTATTCTAGCGGATATGATACCTATTCCTCAGCTTTGTTGCCTGACCTGAACTTTGGAGAATATGAAATTGTTAGAGTTTCTCCAAAATATCTTCTCCTTTGTACAAAGGAAGGAAGTTGGTATGGTCAATCGTACAACCTCGAAAAAGAAGAGTTTGTAACTCTTCCAAAAGAACTTTCAGCAATCAGGTCGAAGCTCGGTGCGGACTATCAAATAATTGTTATCAAATCAGAAGAAGACCCAACACTGAGAGATTTAGCAAGTCTCAAATGGCAAAACAAATTCGTTGGAACAGTTTATGATTCTTACAGCATATTTTGGAGTCTGAAACGTGGCAACAGCCAACAGCAAGAAGTTCATGAACACATTTTAGAATATGTTCGTGAAAAAGCAAAGAAAGTTCAAAGAGAAGCTGCAAAACAAAAGCGTCTTGCAGATAAAGTCGAAGCAAATAGACTTGGGATTACTGTAAGTGAACTTCGTTTCCGTCGCAAATCAGCAAAAGTTGATCAGGTAAATGAAGTTGTAAGAGCACGACTTACAGCAGAGCTTTCACGCTCAATGAGTATTTGTGAAGCAATGAGAAAAACAATTTCTCAACTTGAAAAAACTTGTGAAAAGTTGGAAACTGCTGATTGGAATGAACTTCAAGTTCGTTGGGACGATAAACTAAAAGAACAATTACAAGCAGTTGAAAAACTACTTCCAAAAGTTTCCAAGTTGAAGAGTGAAAGAAAGAATAAATGAGTAAAACTGACAGGCTATCTCTCGGAGATAGAATGAAATCTTATGAAAGAGTTTGGACACAAACTCTTCCTATGCGAATGCCTCTTATTATCCGTTTGGATGGCAAAGCTTTTCATTCCTATACGACTCATGCTGAGAAACCTTTTGATGATCACTTAATGAAGGTTCTCGATGAAACAACTCAGATCCTTATGAAAGAAATCTCTGGAGCGATGATTGCATACGTTCAGAGTGATGAAGTTTCAATTCTTGTAAACTCATATAGAAACCATGAGGAACAGCCATGGTTTGCAAATGAACTTCCAAAGATTCTTTCTGTTTCAGCCGGAATGATGTCAGCTCATTTTACGGCTAAAAGCTATCAGATTTGGCAAAAGAACTCAGAAATGATTGAGTCAATCAAGAAGACATATCCCGAAGATCAAAGAAACGGAGTTCTTATTTCAGACCTTTATCGTCCCGCTGTTTTTGATTCTAGAGCATTTGTAATGCCAGAGAATGATGTTTCAAACTATTTTCTTTGGAGACAAAGAGACTGTATTCGAAACAGTGTCAATACCGTTGCGAGAGAATACTTTTCTCAAAAACAACTCTTCAAAAAGAGCACAGACGAAGTAAAGAAGATGCTCCTTGAGAAGGATGTTGATTTGGATGACCAAGAAGCTTGGGAGCCTTATTACACCAGAGGGCGTTGTATCTTTAGAACACCTTCTCAAATCTCAGACAATGTTTATCGTAATGTTCTATCTGTTGATAGAAAAATCCCGGTCTTTTCAGAAAACCGGGATTACATAAACAGATTTCTTTCGATGAAAGATGAGTGAAATTATCTTACGCGCTTTCTGAGAGCGTTTAGGGCAGCTCCAAGCTGTTCTGAGTGATACTCCACAGCGCCTCGAATATTTTCAGTCCCAGGTGTACCCGAAAGAGCCGTTTCAAGTTGACGGCTCTTTTCTAGTATTGAGCTTACCTGTGGAAGTAGCTCTTGAAGAAGTTGTTTAGCTTCATCTGTTCTATCGTAGTCTTCACAAAGCTCGTCTTCTTCTCGAAGGTCTTTCTTGATGGCAGCTCTTTTTCTTTGAGCATCCATTCTCATTTTCTTTTCCTTCTGTCTTTGAAGAGCTGCGTTTAATTCGTCTTTTGAAAGTGCAGAGCTGTCCGGGGCAAATAAAGGATGACTGTCATGCCTTCCGCGGTCTTCATTTTGAAGTTCTGCTTCAACAATACTTTCAACAAGTTTCTTCAATTCTTTTTTCGTCATACGTCTTTCCTCTATTTTTGAAAGCCTGGAATAATAATCCGGAAGTTCTTTTAGATGAGCAAGAGCTATTCTTGCTGTTTTTTCCAAATCATTACCTGTTACGTTTGTTTGAGGTCCAAGTTCTGTTCCATGTTCAAGTTCAACCTTGATGCCTTTTCTGAACTGTTCAAGGTCGACTTCATTCCAATCAACTCCAATAGCATCTCCAATTTTTCTTGCGGCTGATGCACTTATTGATTTCGGAACCTTCATCATAACCTATCAATCGTTTGTTTGAGTTTCTCAGCAACTTTCAAAAGCTTTTCAAGGTCATACCCAGGACTTCCGCCTGAAAGTTCAATCATATCTTGAAGGTTAGCTACAACTCTTTCCATATGAGCCTTTGTGCTCTCAACCATGCCAAGATATTCTTCATCAGGAAAGACTTCTCCAAATGGACCAGTTTCTTCTTGAATGATTTGCTCAATGAGAGCTCCTAGTTTTTTCTTTGAAAGTTTCATAATGAATAAGTATAGTCCTCGGCTATCGTCTAAGGTAATAGTTGTTCCAAACTTGTTTATTCAAACCAAAATCCACAAGAACAAGTTTTTCTTTTCCATTTCTCTTCACAACACCCCAAGAAGAAATTCTTGTAATGTCTCCATGAGTCATATCAAGGTCAGCCATAATTTGAACAATTGTTTTGAACGATTCATTCTCTGAAAGACTTGGATCAATTGTGCTATTACTTCCCCATCCATGAAGTCTATTGCTAATGACCTTCAAACTATCAAAGAAGACTTCCATTGGAAACCCAATCAAATTTGGAAAATCAGATGGCTTCGCTTTTCTTGCAAGTTCCATTTCTACCCACAAATTATCTTCATCATGGTCAAAGACTTTTGCGGTTATGACACCATCGCTATCATATTGGGAAACTTCAATCTCTAGCTCGTTTTGAGCTAAGCCTTTTTTATTTTTAGCTACCTTTATAGCTGTTTGATCATCTGCAACAAAAACAACTCTGGAAGATCCAGCTCCAATACGTGCAAGATGTTTCATTGCATATCCAGTTTTCTGCGCATATGAAGGAAGAGATTTGAGTTTCTCAAGCGAGAAGCCTTCCGGATAGTTTGCTATCTCTTCAATGTCACCTTCACTTAGATCCAACTGCTCGTTGAGTCCATTTCCGACAAGTGAAATACTGCTAGCTGGTATTGAATGTTTGATGGCAAGGTTAGCCGGAAGGTTGAACTTTGCTGCCGTCTCCAACTCTTTCGCTGCTGTTGGCTCTACGCCATCTTCTGGGTCAGAAATCAAGTCAGATAGCCTGACCTTGATAGCAATAACGGCATCAGATCCCTTTTCTTCTGCATACCACTGAGCACTCTCGGCATAGTTGGTCACATAGAGATATTTTGGGTTGCCTTGTTGAGAACCACGAAAACCAGAATAAGGTTGCCAACCATTTTTCAACATGTTTTCCGCTGATGAGCGCGTTGTTCCATGATAGACGGTAAGTTCCGGATCGCCGTCTTCTAGTTCTTCAAAAATAAGAGATTTCAACAACATGTTCTTCCCAACACTTTCCTCTAATTTCTTTTGAAGAATTTTCAGCATCTCATCTCTTTTGTTTTTGAGTTTTTGTCTTTGTTCTTCTATGTCTTTATTTCGAAGGTTATTCAAAATCCTTTGCATTTCTGGATTTCTATGAGAAACAACTCTGTGAAGATCAGGATGTGCCAATCTCAACATCTTTTCAAAATCAACCTTTTGAAGACTTTCAATCATTTTTTGAATTTCTTCTTTTGAAAGAAGTTTGATGGACGAAGCAAGTTTTTCTGGTTCTAACTTTAGAATGACATTGGCGTCAAACATTCTTGGAGATGAGGGTTTCATTCCAATTGTTGGATGATTGAATTGAGGACCTTGAATTTCTTTTTTGTGGTCTGTTCTCTTTCCAATGATCTTTAGATTTTTCATCAAATCTTCTGGGATGAATGTCTCTTCATCCCAAAAGAAAGCTCCATGCAGGTTCTTGACACCCGCAGCTTGAAGCTCATCAAAACGCTTCCAGTGCCTCTCTACGGCTTGTTGATAATCTTCCATAGGAAGACTGAGGGTATAAAGAGTTATGGTTTTGAACGAACCCTGGGGGCGTTTGTGATAGGGTAAATCACGTCTTCCTGGGGCTCTGTCTTTTGAACTTGCCCATCCAACCCAAGAGTTTTGCATTGCTGATGGTTTTGAAGAAACAAAAAGACCCTTCATGCCAAACTTTGGTGAATAACGTGGACGAAGAACATTCACGTTCTCTGGTGAAGCATGATAAAGGGTCTTTAGCCTTGGCATATTTTGGTCAAAGTTTGTTTAGAGATTTCTTATCTCTTCTTCAATAAGAGCACCGACAATTTGTCGAATTCTTCTTTCATAAGTGACACCACCCTCAACTTCTTTTGGTTTTGAAAGCGGTTTCTTTACACGAACTTTGCCCTTCGGAGAAGGAGGAGCATCTGTTACATATTTCCAAATGAACCATGTGATAGCTTGAACTTGTTGTGGTGTCAAACCGACAATGTCTGCAACTTTCTTATAGTCCTGAATGACTGCGATGCGTTCTCTCTTTGTTAGACCCTTCAAGTTCTTCAAAGCAGCCTTCTGTCCTCTCCAAACATTGATTGCATGTCCATCAAGAACAAGATCACGTTGAAGTTGTTGTGGATTTGCAAGAGACTGAAAGAATACCGTAACTTTTGGTCCATTTACAATTGAAAGGTCACCTGTATCCAAAATTGCATAAGCTTTATTTACATTGCTCTTATATGCAGGGATCTTATCATAATGTTGGGCTGTTTCATCACCATTCATTCTCTTCCAATTTGAGATTGTACGGTCTGCTGCCATCAAGTTCATCTTCCAACCAAGGTTAGGAGAAAGAACAGCACAAACACCAGCACAAACCTCAACAGGAATATCCCATTTCTGTGCAAGTTGCTTCACATGATTGTGAGCATGTTCATACCAGTTTCCCCAATAGTCAATCTCTGCTTTTGTTGCTTTCTTCAAGACAGCAAGGATGTTGTGATATCCTTCATTCTTGTGAAGATTGAGAGACTGAGAGTGGATCTTCTCTCTCTTTGGTTCATTCATGACATAATCGATGCTGCTTACATCAACATCTTCTTGTTCGTTCAAGAATGGAAGTTTGTGAAACAGGAAATTTTGTAGTTGTTCAAAGATATTCATATTTTATTGATCTCTAGGCAATAAATAGTGTTTGTTATTTTGTTGTCAAACACTAATATCAAATTTGAATGTATAAACTACAAAATTCGGCTGGAATTGGAATTTTTGACCAAAATTCATGAGGACAGATTACAGGTTTTCCTGTTGCCCATGATATTTTTGCACCAATCTCTTCTTTGAAACTGCTTACGTCTACAGCAATCACTTTTGGTTGATGTTGTTCTATCCACCTTGTTCCACATTGAGTTTCCAAGATGAATTTGGGATTGTCTGTCAACCAAACTACAGGCTTCGGGTTTATTGTAGTTATTCCTTTTGTCTTACATGGAATAAGACCTTCATTTAGAATGTTTTCAACTGTACATGCCTTGGCAACATGATAAAGGTATATCATAATTTCATTGTCTTTACCTTTCTAGTTAGAAAGCATCGATAAGGGAAAAGTGTATAACCCATGTCAAGTGGAGAAGACAAGAAAAAGAGGGCGATTTCTCGCCCTCTTTCTTAGTTTAGTAGACTATAAGGTCCGTCAGATGATTCCCATATCAAGAACCGTAACGGTTGCGTAGAAGTCCGAACGAACCATCTTCTTACCGTAACGTGTCATGATACCCTTACGAGGCGTGAAATCCTCCTGTGCGTAGATCACAGGTGTAAGGATAAGAGGAATGTATGGAGCGTAGATATAACCACTCTCAAGGAAAGTGTTACCCTTCAATCCGATAAGAATCTTGTTCGCTGGGAAGTAAGGATCCTTATAGACTGTGTAGCGGCTGTTAAGTTGACCTGCTGGCTCTGCACCAACTGTCATTCCATCACGAACCTGTCCATCGCTATCGATCTTGTACTGAGGCTTGTAAGCAACCATGTGCTCAAAGATTGTGCAGACCTGTGGTGAGGTCACAATGAAGTTACCTGAACCACGGAGCGTCTTTGTGTGAATGGTGTTTGCAGCGTCAGAGATTGTCTCGACAAGTGTCTGGTACCACTGTTGAACGTCAGCGTAGACCATTGGTCCTGGGCTGAGGGTGTTGTTCTGAAGAGCTTCACCACCAGTGTACTTGTTGACCAAACGTCCTGGAGCACGGCTCCAGAAGAGGTTTGCAGCGTTTGCCTGCGTAAGAAGGTCATTCAAGATTTCACGGTCGATTTCCAACGTGATCATTTCGCTGAGGATGTTGGTCAACTCAACTTCAATGTCAATGTTGTAGAAAGCCGTAAGGTCTTGAGCCATTTCTGGCGACCACTTAGCACGAAGCTTACGGGTCTTTGCAGTCACAGAGGTTGACTCAATCTTGATATCAACATCTGGAATCTTTGGTGATGGCTCATCAACAGCGAAGTTAGACTCGAACGATGGGATCGTAAGAGTTGCACCGTCGTTGTTTACTGAGAGTGCGTCTGTGATAACAGCCGAACCAGTTACGAACTCACCCGATGGAACTGCACCAGTGTTGCTCAAACGAACAACGAACTGAATGTGGCTTCCGTTGAATGGATCTGGAACGAAGGTTCCGTTTACAGGATCGAAGTTACCGCGCTTGTTCAACTTACGAAGGTTGAGAACGCCTGCTCCGCCTTGGTAGTTTTCACCCCATGCGACAGCGCCTCCTGGCGTTGGTTGACCTGCGGTTGCAGCGAAACGTGAAAGAACGATTTGGTCAAGAGCAGAGCTGTCGAAACCGCCAACTGCTGAGGTCCAAAGAGAAGCTGAAACGTGAACGAAAGCGTAGTCAAGGACTGCGGTTTCAACGTCACGCTCAACATTCGAATCGTAATCTACGAAACGTGCATTGAAGCCTGTGAAATCTGCTGAAGAACCAACGGTTGCAGCAGGGGTCCAAGTTGAACCTGAAACCCAAGCACCGATGGAGTTTGAAAGAACAGCTACAACACCTGTCTTATGAACACGGCTGTATCCTGTACCAACGTTGTCATACATACCACCTGTTGCAAGTGAACCGGAGCGAACTCCTGCGCCTGCTGGGTTGTTGTAGACTGATTGACCACGAGCGTATCCGTAGACTCCGCCTGTTCCGGAAAGGTCAACACCAGCGTCGCCACCAACGTTGTTTCCGTATGTGTAATCAAGATAGAACAAAAGTCCTGATGGAAGGCTCATTGGCTGAACGCTAACGACCTCATTTGCAATCAATCCTGCGAATACTCGACGGACGATTGGGAATGCGACGTTAGAGAAACCAACAACCTGACCACTTGAAACAAGACTTGCTCCACCCGTTGAAAGGGAGTTTGCTTCGCGAAGAAGCTCTGCTGTCTGGTTCTCAAGAAGGATAGCAAGGTTGTCTCGCTTCAAACCACGAAGACCCTCAAGCAAGCCATGCTCTTTCCATTTCTTTACAAGACGAGGTGCATCTGCTGCAACCTTCGATCTGTGAAGATTTTCCGCTAACTGCGATAGTGTAAATTTACTCATATTTCACCTTTGTAACTTATCAACCAAATTTTATTCAGTCGGCATCCTTTTTCTTAATTCCTGAAAGGACCTGCCAACGTTCGAAGGAACCAATTGCTGGTTCATACGAGCTTTCGCGGAGGGCTGCCGATGGAGATCCCGACTTGGTTGTCGCAGATGTAGAACCTGGCATTTTCTGTCCTTTGCTTGCCTTCTCGTTAAGAACCTTCTCAACTTTAAGATAAACATCTTTTGCTTCGGCGAGAGATTTTGCGTTATCCAAGAACTCTGCGATCTTAATCTTTTGAGTTTTTGTAACATCCTCACGAGCGAACAAACGGTTTGCATATACAAGCTTAGCCGTTGTTAGTCTTTCTTCTTGTAGCTTCTTCTCAAGATTCTTCTTCTCAAGAAGTGCTTTTTGAACCATCTTCTTAGCTTGTTCGCTAACTACTGGTTTACGAACTGGTGCTGGAGCTGGTTTGCGTGCTTGTGGCTTTGAAGGAGCCTTCTTTGAGGTCTTTGACTCTTGAAGTTTCTTAAGTTGTGAAACAACCTTACGACGGATGGACTCAACCAACTCATCATCAAGGAGCATTTCCTCACCCTCGTCACCAAGGTCTGAACCACCAAGTTCATCTCCACCAAGCTCTGAATCAAGGTCATCTCCACCAAAATCATCTGATGCACCAAGACCCTCGGCGTCATCAACAACCTCAAGCTCTTCATCGTCGCCAAGGTCAGACAGGTCAAGATCCATTCCATTTACTGTAAGAAGGAATTCGTCCTCGCCTTCCATATCAGAATCCATGTCGTGATCAATGTCAATAGCAAGGTCACCCTCACCCATGTCACTGTACTCACCAAGATCCATGTCTTCTGCCATAGCCATTTTCTTCTTGTCGGTATTTCCGATCTTTGCTCCGCCCTCTTCCCACTCAAGGTCAAGTGCGTGACCGCCTTCATCAGCTTCTTTCAAAGCCTTCTTGAGACGTGCAATATTTTCTTTCTTTAGACGACGGAAGACTTCACGAAGCTCTTCTTCTTCAACTTCGAACTCCTCGGACTCGGCAACAGTCTTTGCAGCAAGAGACTTTGATTTGTCGTGTACATCTTTTGAAGCAGTCTCAGCACCGGAAGCTTCTGAACCATCACCGAATGGTGAGCCAGCATCTTCAAGATCACTGTTTGTGCTTTCTTCTTTCATAAGATCAACATCGTCTGCACCATCTACTGATTGTGCGTGTGAAGTTGCCTTGTCATCTGTTGGTACTCCTGTATCACCTGTTGAATCGGAGTCTTGCGCGAGGTTCTCTTCCTCGAACAATTTTGCTGCCATTTCTTTAAGAGTTGCCATCGTTGTCTTACCCTTTTCTTCTCCATAACTATTGCTGGATTTTGCTTCTTTCAATTTCAAATTGAGAAATTCTAACTTATTCTCTTCATTTTTTTGTTTTTTGGCATTAATTTCACCCGTTTCTCGAAGATAATCGAGTGTTTCTACCAAAGAGAATAATTGATTTTTCAAACTATCAAACACAATTCTTGGAGTATTTTTTCTAAAGAAAGCTCTGTCAATTTTGTTTGATACTTCGGAAAGCTTTGTTTTATAGCCTTCATAAGTACGTGTTTCTGGAAGTGTTGGCTCTGTTTGTTCTGCCTCAACACCTGCAAGTGCATCAAGAGATGTGTCAAGACCGGCTTCTGCTCCAGGCTCTTGTCCTGCTGCTGCATTTACGTCTTGACTCTCTGGTGTGTTTGTTGATGGCAATGCTGGTTGTTCTGCTGGAGCACCAACATCCAATGAGGATGCATCAACTGAAGATGGAAGAGCTTCTGGATCGTTGTCATCTGTTTGAACAAACAATTGATCAAAATCAACAACAATCTTTCCGTCTTCATCTGGAAGTTGAAGTCCTGCAATATCATTTTGCGGTTGTACTGGGGCTGGTGAAGCATCTCCACCCATTGAAGCTGGTGTCGTTTCAACCGAAGCTGCATTCATATCTGCTCCAGTGTTTCCAGCATCAAGTCCTGTATCAAGACCAAGATCCCCTGTACCGTCTTCAGTTTCATCAAACTGAAGTTCTTCCTGCTCAAGGAGTGTCTTTCCAGAAGAAATCTCTGCTGAAATTGCTCTTCGAATTACAGGAGTAATCTGTTCCAAGATTTTATTTCTTGCTTCCTGAACAGCCAATTCTCTAATTTTGTTGGCATCTGCCAACGCTTCATCATATAGTTTACTCATGTTCTAATCACTCGCTGCTTGAACGTCCGTAAATCAATCTGCCAATCTTTTGGCTACTAATTTTCTCTGCTGTATCTTTTGGAACAGCGAACCCATCAGTGTTTGCGCCTGGAGGAGTATTGAATGCTCCGCCACCACCGCGCTTACGTTGAGTTGCTTCAACACCTGCTGCTGGAATGTTTGCTGGGTTGTGTGGATCCTCAGCTGCCACTGCAATGTTAGGAGCATAAGGACTTCCCGGAAGACCTCCGCCACCAACTTCAACATCTGCAAAATCAGGAGCACCATCAGGGTTACTTGTAGAAGGACCGTAATCCAAATTTACTGTACCAAACGTATGTCCCTCATCACTAATTGTTCCATCTTGGAAGCTTTGTGCCAAAGCAGTAACTTGGGCGTCTTTGTATTCACCAGAATACACAGGAGAGCCTGGATAGAGAATTTGCATATCTCTTGTATCACTGGATCCCATTCCGAATGTTCTTACTGGTGGTTCGACTTTGATTTGTTTGTGTGAAGGCATTGAATAGCTCCTTAGCTTTTTCTAAATATACGTTCAAAATCAAAATCAACGAGGTCTTTGAGACTTAGAGAATGCAAGCTCTGCCCAACGAGAAGCAAACTGTCCTTCTTGACGAGGAGGAGCAACTGGCGTTGGCATTTCTTGTTGTTCTTGAAGCATGTGAGGCTGTTGATAGTTTTCTTGATAACTTTGGTGCATTCCTTGTTGAAGAACGCCCATGTGTTGAGCGTGCCTATCTCCCAAAACGTGAGGATGGTTTGCAGCCGTGTCTGAAAATATTTCGTAGAGAGCACTCATTTGATTTGGATTGCCTTTTGCCATATTCGAAGCCAATGTTGAAATAGCTCCTGCGGCTGGGTGTCCGTGCATCATTTGGTTATAGTGAGGCTGCGGGAAACCGTTTTGTGGAGGCATTATTTGAGGATTAGAAGGCATTGAAACTTGCTTCATGCTTTCCATCATCATTTGTTGAAAATGACCTTCTTGAATTAATTCTTTCAAACACTCTTTGATTAGTGATTTGAATTGCTTACCTGACATTTTCATTTTTTATTACCCTTTTTGATCTGTTCGTGAAAGTCGAGAACTTCATTTGCTACACGATCAATCATGTCACTCTTTTTGAAGAAACCTTGAAGTGAGCTAACATCAACTTCCTTTCCTTCTTTAAACATGAAGGCGCCCGGAGTGGAAGGTTCAGAGACAAAATCCCAACAAATAAGTTGAAGGTCGTCTTGAACAACATTTACATCTCCATGTCGTTCGACAGAGCCCAATGCACGAGAAGAAATTCCGACCTTGATGTCATTCTCAAACAGAACCTTCAATTGTCTTCCTTGGTCCATGTTTTCAAGAATTTCAACTTCACCATAAACAACATCGTCTTCCCACCAAACATCTGTAATGACGTGAGAAACAAACTTTAGGTTTACAGTTGGTTCGTCTGCATGATCAAGTTCTCCTGTTGCTCGGCGTTCATCGATTAGTTTCTTATAGTTTGAAACTTCGCGCCTAAGAACATCAAGTGGATAAACTCGTCCATTTGCATTTTGAGTATTTGCTCTTTGAAGGACTCCACGTACAAGCATGTTTCCGTATTTTGAACGACGAACCTTTTTTTGTCCTTCGGTTTCGTCATACAACTTCTCATATTCAAACTCAGCAAACTCTTTTAGAAATTTAGCCATTGAAATACTCCTTTTCGAACTTGCTGACAATCATATACATTTTGATGGTTGCTTCATTGATAGATGATGTGTCATACTCATCTAAGATAGATTTGATAGAAGAGAGTTTTTCAAGAAGTGGTTTCTTGAATTCTTCATTAGATTTTGCATCTTCAAAAATACGAAGTGCTTTGCTTTTGATTTCTTCAAGCTTTGAAACAAGTTGTTTTTGATGTTCTTGTGAGCCTCCAAAAAACAACTTGATAATCTGCTTTTGATCTTCGTTCAAACTAGTTTCATATTTGCTGTTGAACTTGTTTGTCATAATCTGATAAGCAAGTCCGTTTATGTCATCTTGTGTCATTGACAAACAAGATGGATCTCCTTCGTTCTCTTTCTTCTCTCGAAGAAGCCATGACAAAACAGTTTCTTCTAGTGAGGCAACATCAGAAGCACTTTCCAGAAGAGTTTCATTTGACTTCCAATAATTCAAAAGAATTTGAATGCTAGCAAGTTCTTTGTATTCATTGATGGAACGATTCCAAAACTCTGGATCATTTAGTTTGAAGTTGACGTTTTGAATGAAGGCATTCTTTTCAGTTTCCAACTTTTTGTTGTCCAACTTCTTCACATGAGATTTGACTTGTTCCATTAGTTTCAAAGCAATCTCTTTGTTTTTGAATTTTGAACCATGAAGTGCTTTGAAGGCAAGAAATTCTTTATTCATTTCAGTGCCAGGTCTTAGAGCATTCTTCCAAAGAACAATAGCCTTATCAACTCCTTTCTCATCCTGTGCAAGGACACAGTGAGAAATGTGTTGTGAGACAAACTCAGTCAATAATCCAATGTTTCTTTTTTTGTTGTGTTTAAAAGCCATTTGGGCTATTCCTTCAGCCAAATCTTTGTTTAATTATAGAAGAGTTTTTCAAGAAGACGAATTTTCCAATTCTTCTTTTATTTTTTGCTCCATTTCATCAGTTTCACTAAGTTCTAAGCCCTCAAAGTCTACTTCTTCAAGTAGTTGTTCAACGGAAGACTTTTCATCGGTCAAAGTGAAATCGATTTCTTGCTCTTCATTCAAAACCTTTGATACTTTGTGGTGTCTGTCAAAGCTATCAAAGATTGATCTCATACTCTTGGAGATTATGGCTGACGGCTTCAAAACAGAACGGATTTCACTTTCCAAATCTGCCCTTAGAAGATCCTTGATTGTGATACTTTCTTTTCTTAGAGGGTTTCTAAGATATTCCAAATCATACGGATCTTCAGCGTCTCTATTTGATGGTGACAACATAGAAGCAAAGTCTGGATTTAGATTTTGAATTGAACCGGCTCTTCTTTGGTAGTTTTTCTTGTTTCTGTCAAGAATTGGTGTAGCAGAAGCTCCGATTGGAAGTTGACCACGTTCACCTGAACCCAAAAGAGGTGCAGTGTCCCCATCTTGGTTTTTTGGTGTAGGATTGAGGGCTGCAAGATAATCAACTTCTCCTTGTGTTTGAGGTTGATTTACAATTTGTTTTGAAGGCTCTCTTTCTACAGAAGTTTGAGAGTATGCAGAAGGATCAAACGGATCAACATCACGTTGCTGTTGTTGAGGAAGGTTTTCTGCGGTAATAGTCTCGATTTCAGCCTCAGAAATCTTGTCTCTTCTAAGACCAATCTCAATATCTGCCATTTCTTGTGAAGTCAATCCGAGAATGTTCTTTTTGATCCAATTCTCATCAACAAGCTTGGTTTCTTTTGCTGCTCCACCAATTTCAAATCTGTTCTTCCACAAATCCAACTTTTGTTGAACTGCCACAGATGAAGGATTTGACAATTTGATTTCAAAATTAACAAGGTCTTCTCCATCAAAACCTCTTGCATAAAGATGAAGCATTGCAATTTTGTTCAACTCTGCAATAACCATCTTTTGAAAGATCGAAACTGTTCTGCTGAAACGAATATCTTCTTGTGCTAGTGTTGCTTTACCACCAAGAGCTTCATCGAAACCAAGGTAAGCTTTTGGAACTTGCAAAGCAGAAAACAATTTACGTTGAATGTATTCAACGTCTTCAATCGCTGTATTGTTAGTACCCCCAGGAAGAGTTTCGATCTTTGTAGCTTCGTTAGCACCTCTTTTTGGAACCCAATAGTCTTCAAGAACAGAAACAGGATTCCATCGTCGGTCTTCACGACCTGACATTTTTTCAACCATGTTCTTTGAAGAAAGTTGGCTCTTTACACCTTCCATGTAACTTGGAATGTCGTTTGGAGCAATGTTTGCTACGTCAACATAGAATACTCGGCGTTCAGGGCTTCTAACAATTCTATAAACCAACATGGCATCTTCAAGCATTCCAAGTTGATGCCAAACTCTTCGAGCTGGGTCCAAGATTGAGGAACCGTATGGAAGGAACCTGTCATTTCCAAGAATACGGAAATGAGTAACTTGCCAGTTCTCCAAAATCTTTCCTCCATGAGTCAACCATTTGAAGCGGACGGCGTATGGATCTTCTGGATCATATCCTTCCACTCTTTCAACTTGGTCAACAGGAATCGGAACAACGTTGATTATACCATGTTCTGGAATGATTTCATTGTAAAGAAAGAAATCTCCGAACTTACAGAGATTTCTTACCCATGGTCTGAGATTGAATTCAACATTGATGATATCATAAAAAAGTTCATCTAAGGTTTTCTTGATTTCACTATTTTCACTAAAGATATGAAGACTTCTGCCTCTATCATCAACAGATGAGATTTCGTCTGCATAAATGTTCAAAGCAGTAGCAATCTCAGCAGTGTTTTCCATTTCAACGAATTCACTGTAACGAGCGAAACGATCAATCATTCCATAAGAACCAAGAACTGAGAATGGAGAAGCCTCTCTTCCAAATGGTGCTCCTGCTCTGTATCCAATGTTGTTTCGAAGGATGTCATTATCGAACATAGCCTTGGTATCGATGTTCTTGATTTTTCTTGTAATCGACGGACCAGATCGAAATAACTTTGTCAGTCTCTTGTAGAAGTCTTTAGGATTTGCCATAATGAATACTGTCTAAATAGTCCTTGCTCTTGAGCATAGACTGTAGTCTCTCTAATTGGTTATGTTCCACTGAATATCAGAACATATTCAACACATAATTACTCATATGTCTAACATTCTGTCTCAAAACCAAAAAGACCGGATTATCTACGTTTCATCATTTGTTCAAAACACAACAGATGATTGGGTTCGTGTCAAAACTGAAATTGTCAAACTATTTCCCCCAAAAGAAAGAAAACTCTTTACAAGAAGACATTACAGTACAAAAAAACATAGTATCAATGATTTTGAAAAAGAAGTAATCAAGTTTTGGAAGTCACAAACAGGAATTGAACTTGTTCTCGCCGAGGAAGATAAACATCCGGAAGATTGGATCAGAAGACCTTCTGGTTGGGGATTACAAATCATCAATGAACAGAGGAAGCTATTTAGCAAAGGGAAGTCAAATGTCAAAAAAAGAAAAAGAAAAAAAGCTAAAAGAAAAGCTTCTCGAAGCAATCATTGAAGAAAGTATTGATCAAGTTCTTCGTGAAGAAGAAAGTCTTCTTGGAGGCTTCCTTTCTCCTTTTGCAGATGTGATGCGCTCTGCTGCATGGGGCGTTGAGAGTCTCGGAGCAAAAACAACAAACGCAATCAAATCAACCTTTGATGAACTTCGTGGTTTGATGATTCCGGGTGTTGAATATGATTGGGAAAAATTCAAAAATGATGAAAAGGCTTTGATGGGAAACATCGACGCAAAATACCAAGACATTATTCAAAAGAATATGGAAGCATTGAAAAACTCTGACCTTCCCCTTTTCATGTTCGCACTTGATCCGACTTCAACAATTTCTTACAAGATAGCACCCAAAGCACCTTCAGCAGCTCTTGCTCTTGCTGAACCAATCGTTGGTGCCGTTTCTCCTAAAGCAGGAGCCGCTGTAGGGCGTTGGAAGAATTGGTGGACCAAGGCTGCGAAGAATTTTTCTTTGGGCGGTGGAAAGGCTGCTACGGTTTCTGGAGATGGTAGCTATGACATGTCTGCTGACGTTGCTCTAGGTTCGATTGGGGAGGGAAAGATTTTTGAACAACAAGCTCCTCAACCTCAACCTACAACACAAAAACAACCACCAAATCTAAACCAACTTCTTCAAAATCCTGACTTTGTCAAAGCAATGAACTCTAGTCCCATTACAAAACAAATGAGACAAGGAGCTCTTGATGCTCTTGTGAAAAGAATTGAAGCTGTTATGAAAGCTGACAGTCTTCAAACAATGCAAAAGATTGTTGGACCCGAATTGGCTTCAAAAATACAAACAATAATTGATAAACAAGATAAAACTATTTCAAAAGAAGAACAAGCAAAACTTGACCAAGCTTCAATGAAAGAAATTCAAAATGTTTTCAAAGCTGTTTATTTGAAACAGTTGAACGACCTTTCTCAAAAACTTCCAAACGCAAAAAATGACATTTTGAATACAATTAAACGCATTTCTGCTCTAAAGTAACAATTTTCAATACAACTTTGGTTATTTTCATCAACCTCCTAAGTGTTTAGGAGGTTTTTTCATGACAGATAGACAACCAACCGAACTTTCTGAACTAAAAGAAACAGTTCGGGAGTTTATGAAGCGATTGACAAACATTGAGAATGAAATCACGTTGCTCAATGAAGATAAGAAAAATTTGGTAGAGGAGTTTTCCGACAAGCTTGATGTGAAAACTCTCAAGCAAGCGATTAGAATGGTAAAGATCAGAGAAAAGGTCGATCACAAAGACGCTTTCGACGCATTTGTTGACATTCTTGAAAAAGATGATTTGGTAGATTGAGGTTTGAATGAGTGTAAATGCAACAGTGTTTTATAAAACCCCAGTAGAGGTTTCCGAGGAAGAAAGAAAGAAGGTTTCTCGCCAACTAAAGAAGGCTGTGAAAAATCTTACCGAAGCTACTCCTGTAGTAATCTTTTTGAGTGGCGATGCTGTAGGACATGATCCTGGCGTCAAAGTTGTGGTCACACAATATTCGGGTTCAGGAACAATTTTATCCGTTCAGGAGTTTTCTGTATGAGTTTGAAAAAGTTAGATAAAGTTCCTGTACTTCTTTACGAGCAATCAATGGACGGTTCTTGGGAAAGTGCTCTTCCTTACATTGAAGTCGGTGTTGATGAAACTATGCCAGAAATGTTGTTTGTTCAAGAGTACAAACTTACTGGAGAGTTCGAACCAGACATGGAAGGTAACGACTGTCCGCTTTATGATGCTTACATGCACAGTTATGTCAATATGACAACCTTGAAGGAAAAACTTTCTCCGAAACTTTATGATGATGTACGTGTTTCTCTTGGATTGAAACCATTGAAAGAAGCCAAGAAAGCCGGACGAGAAATTTTGAAGGATGTAATCCTTGAAACAGAAAAGAATTTGGCAGATAAGAATTTGAGTGGAAAAGCAAAAGAAATGGTTCAAGATGCTCTTGAACAAGCAAAAAAAGGATTGAAAAAATGAAGTTACACGAGTCAGTAGTAAAGAAGTTGCTTTATCTCTTTGAGACATATGGCGGACATGAGACAGATCAAAAACTTAGGAAGATGATCTCTTCTCTTGAGTTCACTGTATATGAAAGAAAAACAACTTCAAATAATGAAAATGTACTTGTTCTAACAGAGGACTACATTTCTGAGCTTCAAAATCGTCGTAGGTGATAAATGCCTTTGAAAAAGCTAAATGTTGGACAAGTTGTCTACATTCTTTCAAATAAGGCACAAGCCGTTCTCCCTGCTCTTGTCATCAAAGAACATAGAACAATCCACCTTGATGCAGAAGAAGTAACTTGGACAGTTCAATACGGACCTCCAGGGAAACAAAGAGTAATCGAGTCACACAAAGTTGATGGAGAACTCTTTGGAACTCTCGAAGAGGTTCGTGACGTAATGAACCTAAGATTTCAGGAATTCGTTCAAAGTTTGATTGAGAATGCAGCTTCTTTGCAAAATAAATGGTATCCAAAAACACCATCAGCACGAAGCCAAAATTCAACAACAGACAGGCTTGATCCAGAGGCTATGATTCAAGAGATTGAGGGCACTTCTCCACCACAGTCTCATCCAGTTCAACGTCCGATGCCAAACCCAAAAAGGCAAAGGATTTTTGATAGAGAAGAGTTGAAACAAGCTCTTCAAGCTGACGATGATTTTGATGGCGAGTTTGAAGAAAACGAAAAAATGAAACTAAGACCTGATGGGTCAATTGAAGTGGAGTGAACAAGTAATGAAAAAGAAAGTTGTTTTTGGGCATGAAGGTCATAAAAAGCTTCTAGATGGAGCCACCATTCTTGCTCAAGCTGTAAGATCAACCATGGGTCCATCAGGTCATAATGTCATTATTGACAATGAAAATGGTTCTCCTTACATCACAAAAGATGGAGTCACCGTTGCTCGTTCAATCAAATTAAAAGACAAGCTCGAAAGTGTTGGTGCTGAACTTATAAAAGAGGTCGCTTCCAAAACAAATGAGATGGCAGGAGATGGAACAACTTCATCAACTGTTTTAGCTCATTCCATTCTAGAGAATGGATTCAAACAAATGTCTTCAGGACGTTCAGCTATTGAATTGAAAAAAGGAATCGACCTGGCAAAAGAAGAGGCTCTGTCATTTTTGATGGGATCAGCTATCAAATGTCGTGATGCAAAAGATATCAAAAACGTTGGAACCATTTCTGCAAATGGTGATGATGAAATCGGAAAACTCTTAGCTGAAGCAATCACTTCAGTTGGACCAAATGGACTAGTTTCAATTGAGTTAGCTAAATCAACTCATACAACACTTGATTTGGCTGAGGGAATGCAAGTTGATGCCGGATATTGTTCTCCATATTTTGTAACAAACGCTGAAAAGAGCGTTTGTGAATTTGAGAATCCTTACGTACTGCTTACAACCAACAACATTTCAGCAAACAAAGACATTGTTTCAATCCTTGAAAGAATTCTTGAAACAGATCGACCTGTTGTGATCTTTGCTGATAGTGTTGAGGGTGAGGCTCTTCACACTTTGATTGCAAATAAGATGAAGGGCATTCTAAAAGTGTGTGCAGTGAAGACTCCAAGTTATGGAGAATATCGTATTGATATTCTCAATGACATTAGAAGTCTTACTGGTGGCGAAGTCATTGGTTCTGCCTCAACAACTTCATTGGCAAATATGAAACTTGAACATCTTGGCTCTGCCAAGAAGATTGTTGTTGGAAAAAATGGAACAACTTTCATTGCTCACGACGACAAGGCAGATAGTGTAAAAGAACGTGTTGATTTGCTCCGAACACAACTCGACAATCCAAATCTTGATGAATTGAGTTTGAACAAACTTCGTTCAAGACTTGCAAAGTTATCAGGTGGTGTGGCTGTTATTCGAGTTGGCGGCTCTACAGAAGTTGAAATCTTGGAAAAGAAAGACCGAGTAGAGGATGCAGTGAATGCAACACAAGCTGCTGCGCAAGAAGGAATAGTTTCCGGAGGTGGATGTGCTTTGTTTTATACGGCTCAACATCTAAAGAAATATCCTGCTCTGTTGAGAAATTTGGGAAAGAATGATGATTTGATTGCTGGAGTTGAAATCGTCATTTCTGCATGTGAGGCTCCAATGAAACAGATTGTTGAAAACACCGGAGCTTCATTTGAGATCGTAAAACACAATCTTATTGAGAATCAAAAGAAATATGTTTGGCTTGATACAACACATGCAGCTACAGTTGAAAAGCTTCTTGCTGTAAAAGATGCAGACAAAATTCTTGATTCAGAGAAAGATGCAATTACTGCTTCAATGCGTTATGGATATGATGCAGCAACTCATAAGTTTGTCGATATGATTGATGTTGGGATTATCGATCCGGTCAAAGTTACAAGATATGCTTTAGAACATGCCGCCTCAATTGTCGGTTTGATGCTTACTTGTAACTCAATAATTGTAAGTGAAGAAGAGGAAGAGTGAAGTATGGCAAAAGGTGACGTCATAAAAGTTCATCAATTTGATGAGGGTAAAAATGTTGCAGTGTTTGAACCAATTTTAGATCCAACACGCCCTGGTTATTACATAACCGATGCAAAGAACAATGTTCTTGTTCGTCCTGTCGGTGGAGTGAAGCCTGGAAGTCTTGGAAAGATTGACGGAGATGGAATTAAGGTTCCTGCTGGAGCGATTGGTATAAAAAATCAATTAGGACTTGGAAATGACAGTATCATGATTTATCCGGTCTTTTTTGATGAATATCAAAAAGTTGCCTGGTTGTCCGCTGATAGTTTTCGAATTGTTGAAGGTGGTTCTTTCTGAGTTTGCTAATTAAGCGTGAAATCTGGAGAAACTAATGTCAAGAGGTCCTTTCAACTATCCTTCAAGTGGTCCAAACAATGTAGCTGAATATCAAGCTTCGGGACTTCCATATGTCACGCAATCCGCAGCTTCAACAACCATTTCATCAATTGAATTTCCATATGTAACAAACTTCTTCACAGTGAAGAATTTGAGCGCAGGAGTAATTGAGTTTGGATTTACAACGGCAGGCTTACAGGGCACAAATAAAATCACTGTCTTTCCATCTTCCAGTCAAACATTTGACATTAGATGCAAGACTTTGTTTGTTCGATCACCGAGTTCAGCCACCTATGAAGTTGTTGCTGGATTGACAACCATCCCACGTGAAAGGTTTCCATTCCTAACGCAGTCCTTGCACTATAACAGTGCTTCCCTTGAAGGAACATTTGGATATCCGGGCATTTGAACATTCAATAGATAAATGAGAAAAAGGAGCCGAATGGCTCCTTTTCTTTTTGGTTGTTTGTGATGTGTTTGTGAATTATTGTCCGTCTACAAAAGACCTAATACAGCTTGCAATCGCATCAAAAGTCTTTTCAGCTTCCTCTCGAAGTTTCCTATTTGCAAGAACCTTGTAAGGATTGGAGTCAATCCTTGTAAAGACCTCCAAAGAAAGTTCATAGAGTTCATCCACGACTTCTTCCAAAGTTCCCTCCATTTCAAAAACATTCAAAGCCCTGTTTTTTAGGTCAGCAAAGAAAGGCAATGGAAGATCGGGGTTCTCAAACTCTTTGAGAGCAGCCGCATTTGAAGCAAGAACCGTATTCAAGTTCTTTCCAATCGAAGTAACTTCTTTCAACTTCATATGAATTTGTTTTTGTGTTACCGGATCATAGGCATAAATCGTATCAGTAATTTTCATTTTTCCCTCTCAAACTTTTGAGAAATTTGGCAAACCACAAAGGATATATCAAAGTCGCTTCAAGTCCAAAGATGCGAAAGTAGAGTGCGTCCTTGTCGAGGTAGCCATCAACAGACCAATAGTTTTCGTCAACAAATTCATCCCATGCCCACTTTCGAATGATTGTAATCAAACTTCCACCTGGAAGGTGCTGACAGAGAATGTACCCATTCTTTTTCTTCCATTCCTTGAGTTCGAGCTTTTCTTCATCACTCTCCAAATCATCAAAATCGTATTCAAAGGGCATCGCATTTCTCCCCATAAAGATTTTTCACGTGCGCTTTCCAGTCATTGCTTTTGTGTTTGAACATCAAAAGTGGTTTCTGTCTTCCTCCGAAGGCTTTTCCAACAATTCCTTCATAGGTCATTCCAGAAATTTTCCTTTCTTCAACATCACGAAGGAAAATTTGGTTCACAAAACCATGATGGATCAAGGTTGGAGTTAGAACTTGTCCGGAAAAAGTCTTCAAAAACTCTTTAGGATCAAGCATTCCCTGCTTGAAAACGTCAACATCCAAAAGATAAACTCTCTTGTTATCTTCGTTTCCTTCTTCGTGAACCCCAGCAAAAGAATTGTCCCCAAAGAATTCAAAAAACAATGTGCATTGTTGAATTCGTAGATCATTCAGACACTTCTCAAGTTTTGAACTTTGAGCAAGAATAAGTTCTTTTGCTAAAGCAACAGCACTACTCTCACTCAAAAGAACTTTCCTCGATCCGAACTTATGAAAACCTTTCTTTCGGTCCCATTCAGCTCGAATATTAGAACCATCAATTTTGTCAAAGACATAATATGGTCTAGAAGTATCAAAACCGTCTACTTGAATAGATGGATATTGTTTCATAGTTTTCTTTCTTTTTTCAGTCTCCAATCATACAAAGCCATGCCAACTGCCACAGCCAGATTGAAGTCATTGTGCAAGCCCCACATTGGAATATAGACAATGTCTGCGGCTTTTTCAAGAAGATGCTGAGGAATCCCTTCCTTTTCGCATCCGAATAACAGAATAGGGTCCTGTGGATATTGGAAATACTGTAGGTCTTTGCCATCAAGTCCTTCTCGCTTCTCAAAAGCAATGATAGGACGCTTATCAGCAAGCCTCAAAAATTCTTCGGAATTGACCTTGAACAAGTTTTCCCATTTATGGGTTCCCATTGTTGCCTTCTTGTAAAATCCGCCCGGAATATCAACAAGAAATATTTCCTTCGCTAAGAAGGAATGGGAAGTTCTAATGATAGAACCCATATTGAAGTAGTTTGTACTTCCCCACACAGCCACAGAGAAGGGCATTCTTACTTCATTCAAGGTTTCTCGAATTTCTTCTTTTGAAAGTCCGTCTAAGGTCGGTGCCTGTGTCATTTTACTTCCAGAATTTGACCCCTCAAAGAGAAAGGATCAGAAATAGGTTGCCAATTTGTAAGTTCATTGCTGTGAAATGGTTTTCCTCCACCATTTCGATTCACAGCAATTGTGATATGCTTTATCTTGTTTGTTGAGGGAGTTACTCCCTCAACTCCGACAGCAAGAACCCTGTCGTCTATTGCCCAGGAAGAAACTATAAGAGTTTCAAATGTCCCCACAGCTTTTGGAAAACGAGCAAGAGGACCATTGGAAATATTTCCAATGTTAATTGTCATATGATGAGCAATAACCTCCCAACCCTCGGGGATAAGATGCTTCATCTTTTCGACAAGTTTTAGATGAGACTTATCGTTTAGAACCAACGCTGTGTACATTCCAATTCCTCTCTCAAAAGATTATGGCACATTCCTGATGGATTTTCAAGAAATGTGCCATGGTTGGTTGATTATGGTGTGATCAATCGCAGTAAAGACTGCGAAGAAGTTTTCTGTCATTATCTGTCATACGCATTGTACCAACAGAATTGTCTGTGATTTCTGGAAACATCAGAGACATTTCAAAATCATCATGTCCAAGTCCAAGAACATGTCCAAGTTCATGCTCTAAAGTAAGAGCCATCAAATCAATTGTTGGAACCCCATAAAGAGTTAGAGAAGCTTTTTGTTCTCCATCTTCAAGAAAGTGGGTGACGCTTCCACCCTCACCGTGACCTTCACCAACAGGAATTGCGCCCTCAAGATTTACGAAAACGCGAGCTTCTGCTCTTTTGGTTGTTTCACGAAGAACTGTGCATCCAACTTGACTGTTTGTATTTCTTACAGCAACACTCAAAGCACGACGTCTATCTCTGTTTCCATTTTCAGCAAAGACAGGAAGAGGCAATGTATCCATTGTCCAAAGAATATCTTCACCCTCTGTTTGAGAATAACTTACAACACGGTCGCCAGACCATGTTGCTTTCAACAATCCAACTTCTTCATGTTTGAGGATGCCAAGAACAACAAAGAAAAGAGCCAGAACAGTCATTGCGATGACAATTCCAACCATTACTCGGTAAGACTTTACACTCTTTTTTTCTTCTTTGGTCTTCACTTTTGGTTCAAGTCCCAGGCGGTCTTCTAAATCTTTCATGTCTTTGATCATGACAGTAAGTATGTCATGAAGAAACTATGAATGATCATTCTTCTGAAAGATTTGCTTCCAACTTATCAAGCTCTTGATGAAAGAGCTCAAGTTCTTCAAATCCATGTTCAATTTCGCACTCAATCCAAAGAAGATAAAGATCATCCTTCCTTAGATTGAAATCCGGACAAATATAATCCGGGCTTTGATCTTTCATTGGAGCGAACCATTCTTCACTTGTCACCCCATTTTTGATCAAAGCCAAAATTACTTTTGCTGGTTCCGTTAGATGTTCGTCTTTTTCCATAGATCCATCACGCCAGTGAGGTATACAAAAGATTTGTTGTACTTCATGAGACGAGCGTGGTCCTTCTCGGACAGACCCTTCAAGCGAGTAATGTCGCTGTTGTCTCGAAGGTCCTCCAACTTTACCAAGGTTGCATCCCGACTGGTTCCAATCTTTCGGATGTAGACCTCGTAACTATCACCCTTCTTGTGGGTGAGGAGGTCAAGAGCATCAGTCACGCGAGAAGAAAATCCCATCTTGGTCAGGTCTTCGAGCGTAACATCACTATCCTCCACAACGTCATGGAGTACAGCAATACTCATGAGTTCTTCATCATCCGAGCGAAGGCGCATCATTAGACGCAAAGGATGAAGGATGTAAGGCTTCCCGCCCTTATCCCTCTGGTTTTCATGAACCTTCGAAGCTAGAGCAATGGCAGTACCAAGCATGACAGTTTCCTTTCACGAAATCATCGTTGCGATAGCGCAAGCGAGTTTCCAACCATCTTCGGTCGGTTCGAATCGAGCAATGGGAGAACGAAACTTTCCACCCTTTGCAAAGTGAGGGTCGACCAACTTTTGCCCAAGCAACTTGCTGATCGTCAGGTTCTTATAGACCATGATCTTTCGTCCCTCGTAATTCGTGCAGTCTGGATACTTCAACTCAACGACCAGATTCTTTCCGATCTGGTGAGAACGAAGCACCTCGTAGTTCGAGGGGTTTGGATTTCCCGAAACCACACGAGGTTCCTGTGGAATCGCAACGTAAACTGTCCGAGTCGGCGGAGCCGAAGGGGCATAGTCGAAGTCGTCGCCACGCGTACTCTTGAAAGGTCCGATACCCATGATTTTCTCCTATACTTACAGCCTAGCACAGACTGTGAGGATTTTCAATTATTGCTATAGGCGCCAATTTTTGGGAAGACGGGGCGTGACCGTTTGTTGAACGCGACAAGCACTCAAGTAAAGCTCGACAAACTTCTGAGCCTCTTCAAGGGTTTTGAAACCTTTACCGTCGTCGATTGCAATCTGTTCAACGCCCCATTCCACTCGAAAATACCCTGAGCGACCATCAATTTGAAAAATTAGTGTTCGCCTCTTTTCGCTCTCGAAAAGCTGAACGAGAGCAACATACAAGTTGCTCTCAAGTTCTTGAAACTGTGGAGTGGAAAGGTCCATTGTGTTCACTGCTCGTTGCATGAGCAACTGAAAGAATCCTCTTGCACCTCGAAATGCATCGAAGCTTTCCCCTCACAAAACTGTGAGCATTGGACGCGGATGACCTCGCTCGGATCGGGTTTGGCAAGGAACAGAATTGCCATCAACACAATTGCAAACCCAACAATCAAAGACATGATTGCGATCGTCTCGCCATGGTCGTCCCAAAAGTCCTGCAACTTTTTGATCATCACCAATCTCCTCGAAGGTCAGCAGCGAAACGGGCATTCGATCGCATCACGCGACGAGCATCCTTTCGCAAAAGGACGTCAGAAGATGCGCTATGCGAAACGCAACGATAACGCTTCTTCAAGCGTGAGTAACGGCGCTTCCAAAGCGCATTGCCAACGAGAGAGATCGGTGCGGACATTAGGGCTCCTTGTTGAGAATTTCTGCTGCCTTCAAAAGCAGGAAAACATCGGACGAAGTGATCGTCGGGTCACTCTCACAAAGGTGAGAAAAGATTTCCTCCGGAGTGCAGTCGTAGCCAAGCATGCAGCGAACACGCTGAATGTGGCAGTCGAATCGATCCTGAATTTCCATGTTTTTCACTCCGGCTGAGAAAGAAGAAGGTCTTCGATTTCCGAGAAATAGACCCACTTGGTTCCGTCATTTTCGAACCAAACGAGCAGTCCGACAGCATCCCAAGACTGGTCTTGGATCGTGAAGGTTTCGCCGTCCAACTTGAACTGACAGCCTCGATAGTTCTTTCCGGTGTTCGCCATGATTTTAATATAGCATAGCCGGGAAGGATTTTCAAGTAATGCTAAGTATGTGTAATTGCAGGGAATTTTTCCCTGCCCTCACTCAGGGACAGAGGTATCAGCATCGATACCTGTGTCGGTCGGACCAGCATCCTGAACACCAGCATCCGTCCCCGTTTGGGTACAGTCACGCTCCCAAGCCCTTGCAGTTTGGCACGAAGCTTGCCTGCTTCCCTCACTTATATTCTGTGAGGTTTCGCACCATCTAAGAGCTGTTTCGTATTCCTGTACGAAATCTGCACACTGCTGTTGCTGGTGTTCGATCAGATAGTTTGTGGTCGGTTGTGCAGGTGGAGGCGTGGGGGATGCACAAGCAACTAAAAATAGACTAATAAAGGAGTTTTCTATCACTGATTTTTTCATAAAAATTAATTCCTGCCTGATTCCAGGCTTCTTCTACGAAGAGAACTTTCTTCGGTGTTTGTTCGGCAAGTCTGTCAAGCAATCTTGTCCCGACTCCCTTTCTTCTAAAGTCATGATGAACAAACGTTCCAATTGTGGAAACATAGATTGTTTGCAATCTATTGTTCATGTAGAATGTTCGTTTACTTGGTGCTTCTAACCAGATCCACCCAATTACTTCACCTTCATGCCAAGCCAACCAAAACTTATGTTTGCTTTTTGCTGTAAGATGCTGTAGAAGCGGATAAAGCGTACTTCCTCTGCGACCGAAGCCACCATTGGTAAGCTGCTCAAGTCTCTTTTTGAGTTTGGGTCGCTGGAGAATGTTTTTTGATGTATATGGTCCGAGAACTCTGAACATCATTTTGTATCTCCAGATTTCATTCCCTTTACAAAGTTTTCAACTTCCGGAATGAAAGTCTTTTCCAGTTCCTCAAAACCTTTGTTTGAAAAATGGTTTTGGTAAAGAATTTCTGTTGCACCTGTAAATGTAACTTTCAGCAACTTATCTGTTTGTCTACTAAGAAGCGGGCGCGGTGCCGAGAAAACATCAAAAATTTTCTCCAGTTCATCCTTCATTTTGTCATCAAAGACAAAATATCCATCGAAAAAGGAGGCAAATCCGATAAATACTCCAGCTAGAACAAAGAATGGAATGAGTAAGATAGTTGCTGGTTTTTCCAAAAAGTCTTTACCTACATACTTCAGGTAACTTGAATAGAAGGGGATGAATGACCTCGAAGGTTTTTCACCAAACCCAAACAAGTGCCAAGTAAGTTGAGCTAGATAGAAATAGGTGCAAATTCTCCTTACTCCAAGATACCAAAGAAAAAGTAGGGAGATTAGAAAGATGCCAAGAAACATGTTGTTATCCTTTGAAAGAATTTCTAAAGTTTGGAACACGACTTACTTCAAAATCAACTTCATCCATTCCAAGGATTTCATCAATGTTGAAATGAACGTACTTTGTTGCCCAAAGAAGTCGTAACAGCTTTAGATTGTAGCTAGAGAAGGACGAGCTTTCAACGAGAATTTCAGGATTCACCCACTTTACAACACCTGTTTCCCCATTTAGAGGACTTCCAACTTTCCAAGATGAAATTACCTTGTCCAAGTCTTTCACGTCACAACGCGGAAGAAAAGTGGTAGTAAGATAATCTGTTTCGCCCTTAACTTTGTAAATGAAGAAAGTTGTTAGTTCGTCTGCTTTATATCCGGTTTCTTCATAAAGTTCTCGGATGGCAGCAGAAGTTGCATCTTCATTTTCTTCAATCTTGCCGCCGGGAAGTCCAAAATCGTTTGGATTATTCTTTCGAGAAACAGCAAGAATTTGGTTCTTTTCTGGAGAATAGAGAAGAACACAGGCAGCGAGTTTAATTTGTTCGGTCATAGTCGTCTTCGGCGCCCAAGAATTTCTGTTTTTTTGAAATCTTGAGTCTCGTCTCGGTCTACAATTTGAAATCGTTCATGGATATTCATTCCCGGATCAATGAATTCCCAGGAATAAAACTTGTTTTTTATTTTGATTAGGAGTCGATGTATTTTTCTGGTTTCATCATATTGAAAACAGAAATGTGCAGCAACCCAAATCTTTTCATCTGTTTCAATGAAAAGAGGGTTTTCATCCTCTTTTACATGAAGAGATTGTGATTTTCGAGCAATTAAAGTCAAGTTTTCCAGTGAAGAAATCACTGGAGCCCTTGCTTCATTTGAAGCCGTTGGTTTATATGAAGGCTTATCTTTGCTCACGCCAATAAATAGCTGAGCAAAGGCTCATTCAGTTGAAAAGAGAGGGCTTCGCCATCAAGTCAGGGCTTTTTAGAAACTGTGGAATGATTTTCCACATTTGGTCCTTCACAAACTTTTCCTCGCCCTTGGAGAGGGTAAGACAGTGGATAGCAAGGTCTTCAACCAGCTTTTCACGCCACTCAGTGTCACGAATAAGATACTTCTCCTCATGAAGAAGATCATTTGCCAACTGCTTTAGACGAATAAACTCAAAAGGCGCAATGGTATCCATATTTCCTCCAATTGTTAGAAATCAGTTATATTCCGTCCCATCCTTACGCGTCAAATAATCTCCAGAAACACTCTTGAGTTGCAAGCGATTTCCCGGAAGACCTTCGGCACAAGTTTCCACCATTGGACGAAGAATTACGCCCTCACGAATATGAGACTTCTTACCAGAATACGTCTCATATCCATCAGTAAGTTCGTAAAGCTTTTCCTTGGTGAAAGGACCACGATAAAGGACCGGAACTCTTGTAAGTTCCAGAACTTCACAAAAACGGTCAAGTTCATCACTCGAAAGGTAGAAACCTTCTCGGTTGTCACCGACGAAGACATCGAAAACACGGAAATCAATCTGATCTCCAGTCATTCCGTACTTGAGGTCTTGTACACCAGACCCGAAAGTTTCTCCAAGCACGAAAATTCTATCTCCTCCATTCAGGAAACTTTCACGAACTTCATCGCTCAACAGAAACCACTTTTCAGCAAGATTGAGCTTTCGGGCAATCCGCCAATAAAGGTTATTCTTGTTGGCTTCATTGTTCTTGAGAGCAAGACCCTTCGCAGCCAAACCCTTTGAAGAAACAAAGGTATTTCCAATGTCAGGATGTTCCCACGCCGGGGGCATAATACCGATCATTGTCCAAGTGCCATGAAGCTTTTCCGTCATAACAACTTGTTCGTTTTCGGAAAAAAGCTCTGGATACTTCTTGAAGTTTTCGACATCATACTTGACGGTTCGATGCCCTCCAACGTGAGCAACCTCGCCAGCCATAGATGCAGGCACAGTTGGTTCCCACTTTGTAATCCCAAGTTCGTCCGCAACGTTTTGTCCGAGACTCCAATGCGGACGAGCGGGATACACAAGCCCCTGACTCAGAACACCACGAAGCTTGATTGCCTTTACTCTGTCCTTGTTGGACCCGGACAACTTTCCGTCAACGTTGATATCCTGTTGAATGGACAGTGGAACGAGCGACTGCTCCGGAATATAGGCAACCAAGTCACCAGACTTGTACTTTCCCTTCGGGACAACGCAAAGATACTCTCCAACTTGAGCAAGCTCAAGAGTATCAGCATTTTGGTGAGGCTTAATTTGAACCTCAACTACTTCGACAGAAAATGAAGACATGTTGTCACCTATGCTTCAACGATAGCAGGGCGGAGGAGGATTTTCAAGTAATGGAAGATAACCAATTAGAGATTGTCTTCATTCCACTGTGTATCAGAAGGCGCTGTGGGAATGTTGGAAAACAACTTACCTTATTTTCCGTTGAAATCCATTTCCGAGTTCCAGAAAATGGAGGATTTATTCCTGCCGCGGAAATAACATCCGGAAAATTCACGGTTCGTCGTACCAAAACTAGGTTACCATTTTTATCGAAAATGGTTTTACGAAACTCGTCTTGAAGAATTTGTGTTAGTCTTGAGGCTACTTGCTTCATGACAACAGGGTCGCCGGTGCGACCCGACACTTTTGATTCAATCAAAAGCTCGTGAACAATCTGATGAAACTCCATGAAAGATTCGCATTTCTGATAGAAATCAGTCGCGTAAATGCTTTTTGGAGTTTTTCCGCTCTTTACAAGAGTCTGTTCAAGTGTATCGAGATAGGTTTCAAAAAACCTATAGAAGATAGTGGAATTTTGTGTTATGGTATGATGAAATGAATAAAGTTCATCATTCTCTTGATCAAAAGCTTCATCTGCCTCATACCAAAATCCATAGTTTGCGATATTATCAAGATGCCAACGAACACCCGCAATCCCATCAAGAAAACCTTTGATAGGTTTGATTTTCCCCTTTACAAGGGGGTCAATTGTACGAAGAACTTCTGTTTTCCAAGTTTGGAGATATAGTTCACCAAACAACTCTTTGTTCCAAATAGTCGAAGGTAACGAACCGCTCATTTTATGCTGCTTGATCAGCATTTGGAGCTTCTCTGATTGAAGGATCAGATCAAAAAAGGGGGAAACAAGTGGTGAACTAAGAACGTTTTTATAAAACGCGGCTTCAACCTCTACAAACTCTGTCCATTCGGAGATATAGAGTGATCTCAACCCCTTTTGTTGCTCTGTTAGATTTAGGTTGGAAAGGTCGATCATGGCTCAATTTCAGGAGACTTCGGTCTTGAAACCCCAAGTCCAGTCACCGCGCGGATCTTGCACAACCAGATAGTTCCACGTCCCATCCGTCATGTAGAGGTTCGTCCCGCCATTCTTGAGCTTGGACTGTCGAGAAATTGCGATCTTTCCCTCTTCGTAGAGGCGCGAAAGACGCGAAAGGTCTTCATCCGTCAGAGGATAAGAAACGGTTCCCATGATTCACCAACCTTCGTCAGGGTTTTCTTGAGGAGTTTGCTCTTCACCTTCGAGCATCCAGACAATCGCTCGGAGAACGAAGTCCATTGCGGGCAACGTGCTCAATCCAAGCGCCACCAACATGATCGTCTCAATCAAGGCGCACCTCCGTGGACTCCATGTCCTCATTCGAGGACATTTCCTGCTCTGGTCCCTCAAGAAGGAACACAAAAACCCAGCAGAAAATCGTCATCAAAAGGATGATGGAAATCATGTCGCGGCAAATGTCGGGCGCTTCGTTCATTCCTATACATTAGCATACCTCGGGACGATTTTCAAGAAATGCAGCGAAAAAAATTCCTCAATAATTTCAAGGGTTTGGACGCTGTGCCTTCGTGGCATAGTAATACTCGTCCAATTCGAGCCTTTTGAACGAGGTGATATTTATGTCCCATTTTGGGGACCCAATTACAAGGACACTGTATTTTCTTGGTTCATAAATCCCTTTTTCGAGGGTTGAAAACCATTCAAATTTCCACTTTCCTCTACCTGGGGCTGTAAAAACTCTCAAAAATCTGCGATCGGTAATGTACTCTTCCCATACCCAACCACCTTCGTCAAGAAATTGGAAAATTTTCCTCTTTTTCTTTTTGGGGTTCACAACTCCCTCCACGCAAAAATTGTTGGATCGAAGTCTTTGATCATTTTTGAAAATAGATAGGCGTGAAAATCTACATCATTTATTGCAGTTGCATTCAATGTTTCATGAAGTGAGGATGCCGGACTAAGCCAAATCAACTCTTGTTTGATCCAATTTTCTCTAAAGGATTTGAGATCATATTTTCTTTGGAAGTTGATACGCATCATAACCAATAACATGAGTGCCTCTTCAAGGGCATTGGATGTTGTAAAAAAGAGTTTTGGTCTGCGAAGTATATCTCTGATTTGAGCGTCATGAAGGTCTGCTAACAAAACATCAACTTCCTTCTGTGTCTCCGTCGAAACTTCCGGAGTTTTCGATGTAATAACCGGAGATAAGTCTTCCGGTTTCTCTTCCCCATGGTAAGGGAGCATAACTATCTCTTGTGCTAGTGTTGGAGTTGTTTCTTCCTGCATCACAAACTTTTTCTTTTTGATTGCATTCATCTTTGTAGTATGATTTTTTCTTTGATGGCTGTTTAGTCAATACAACTTCATCATTGTTCTCATAGAAGCAATAGCCAAAAAAGAAGATTGAAAGAAGTATCGGAATGGAACAAAACGTAAAAGTAAACTTTGGAAAAGAAAACCATTTCCAAAGAATCAATCCAAACAATCCAATAACGGCACCAATAACAAATAAAAACAAACCTAAAATAAAACACAAAACTTTTATGACGATGTGTATTTCTGGTTTGTCTTCCATGTCAGTACCTCATTTATTCAATCTGTGTCTTGCTGATACCAAGAAGAGTACAGAGGATATCCATAATCTTCATCATAATCTTCCTCGGGATGTGTCATCGAATTGTTTTTCTGACCTTGTAGAGTTTCGTATTTTGAAAGAAGCGGTGCAGAGAAGTTCTGACAAGAAGGCGTAATGCATTCCGCAGAGATAAACAATAACTGACAAGGGTTTCCGCAACAGGGACAATTACTCCAATTCATCAACATCCTCTTTCTTATCTTTCTGTCTCTTATCTTGAAGCAACTTCTCTAAAAATTCAATCTTTAATTCAAGTCCGTGCGTTTCAGAAGAGCCTTCGTAAAAGGCATGTTCGAGATTCCTCCAAAGAATTTCTCGTAACAAATCAAGTTTTTCTTCACTCAAATGAGCCGTCTCGGCAGAATAGAAAATTTCTTCGACTTCTTTCATGAGGAGATCAATCACCTCAGTAAGAACTCGAATTTTTTTTCCTTCTTCAATCTGTTTTTCTTTTTTGCCCACAACCTAATTAACCCGTTCAAACATTACCCAAGAAGAGTATTTGAGGTCTTTTGTCTTTTTAGAAAGATTTTGTAGAATCTTTGGCTTTCAAAAACAGAAACTAACTCCCATCCATTCTCCCCATGTTCTGCTAATTTTTGTTCACAAACAAACATGTTTGGAACAGTTTCAACTTTATACTCCCACTTAGTCATATTCATCATCTTTCTTCTATTTATTTTTATGGCTCTACACGGTTTATATCGCTGTCTGCTAAACCCTTCAGGCGTTTCATATTCTACTTCAAACATTGTTGAAGTAGAATCGCAGAATGCATATGTAAATATCTTTAGATTTCTTTCAACCTTGACAGGATCAGGAGAAGTTTCAAGAATTGCATACAATATTGGTCATGTAAACTCTGGAGCTTTGGGAAATGGTCTTGGTTTTTGGGGAGAAGCTAACCAATGTGGAGGTAATGCTTGGTCTGTTTGGCGTTTCAACTCTGGAAGCAACCGAACATTTGATTTTTACATACTGTTTCAACATGCGGGTGGTCAGTTCACGGCAACATTAGGAAATACTTCGGCTTCTTATGGGTTTATTCCAGTCGCCGATTCCACATATCCAAACACATATCGTGGAATGTTGGCTTATCAGATTGCTGCGTCCGTAGATCCAACAACCGGAATTTCTTCAAACCCTTGGAACGGCACAACAAACAATAATGGAACAGATGCAAAAGGAACTCCAACATGGGTAACAGGCTCGGTTGGACATGATCTTTTTGTTGTTCCTGCTAACAATAACGAAAGACCAAACAAAGATAGTTTGGCAGCAATCTACTATCGAGGAAATATTGCTACGGCATATCGATATGTAATGAACATACATTCATGGAATGATACCGATTTAGATGGAATGTTCTTCTCATTCTTTAGAGAAGATCAGTTTTCAAATAACCAATATTCTGCTGGGGGTCTTGATTATTTGGAACATGCTTGTTATATTGGAACTTATAAGCGAAGAGATTCTCTAACTGGGTCAGTCAAAGCTCCAATTGTTGGTGTCGGTGGTGATAGCATCCATAGTAGACCGCTCCAAAGTAATAGTAATCCCATCCTAATTCGTTCTGGTGCTGCTGGGATTGCGCTCTCTTCTTCAAATGTTGCAACACTTTATGCTTTCCCATTAGAAGGAATTGGAGGAATAATTTCTATTGCAAATCCAATGGGAATTGATCCTTCTTTTTTGAACAAGAAAGAAACTCATGAAATTTTCTTAGTTGCAACAGGAAGTACGGGTGGTTCGGCAGGAACCGGATCAGTTGGAATGGTTGGAAGCTTGGGAAACAATGTAAGAATTGCTTGGTCTATCTTGCCACTAGCTTGTAATCAAACACATATGATGGCGTCTTTACAGAACTCTTCAACAGTTGGAGGTGTCATTGTTCTTCCATGGTCAGGTTCAAATTCTTTTTGGACAGCAACGAGCCAATCTGGCTCAATATTATTTTGAGGATTGAATATGCCTATTTTTGCAGCAGTCGATTGTGTAACCAACAGTGGTTCAATCAACAACAACTACATAAACGCAAATGAACTTTATGTTACTTGCTATAATGTTCTATTAGCAGCTCAAACAGCAGGACATGTAACAAGAATTGCTTATGGAACTGGTTCTGCTGTTTCAGGAGCCTTGGGAACTGGAGTTGGATATTGGGACACTGGCAACGCTTCTGGTGGAAACTCTTTTTCTGTTTGGAGGTTCAACTCTTCGTCGTATCGTTCATATGAGTTTTATTTGTATCTTGGATATGCAGCAACCGGAACAACGATTGGTGCAGAACCAAGTCAGTCTCTTCAAAGAAACACAACTTCAACCTTGTATTCTCCTTTGATTTTCCAAATAGCCACATCTTTCAATCCAAATACAGGAGTTACAACAAATCCTTGGAATGGGACGACTAACAATAACGGTACAGATACTTTCAATACACTGACCTCAACAATGTGGAGATCAGCTTCCGCAGGAAACATTCTTCATGTTTACCCAATGGGAAACACAACCGATAGTACATTCACTGGAAGTCGAAATCTTGTTGGATTGTTAGCCTCGGGTCTTGGAGCAACCAATCCAATGAGATTCAACTTTTACGTTGCTGCTGGCACGCAAGGTGACGGAATTTTGATGACATACAAACCGAATGCTGCAAATGACACAGTTTGGAAGTGGAACTTTGCAACCACTTATTCACCAAGAGTAGAAATCTCGTCTTCTATCAAAGTTCCACTTGTTTATTGCTCCAATGATGAAAGTTCCAATGATTTTTCAACTTCAATCACAACAGTTACTTGGCTGTCTGGTTCAAGTGGTATTGCATTGCCAAACAATCAACTTGGAAATCCATTTTTTGCTGATGTTGAATGGTGGGCAAAACCAGGAAACGTTCCAATGAACTCTTTCCTTGGAACACAACCAGCTCAAGAACTTTCTTATCCTCAACTTTGTATCAATGGAAATGTCGGAATTGGATTTCTTGGAGCAATTGATAGTCCATTGATGAAGATTGTTGGTGGTCTATCAACAGACAGTCTTGTAAACTCACAAAATAACGTGATTTTCGGAGCGACCGGGGGAACTGCCACATTGAAACTTATGGCACCATGGAGTTCATCAGTTGGAGCCGTTCCCGGAACATTGAACTACAGAACAGGAAGTACATTCTAATGTCAGTAAATCTTCCATTCTCTTCACCTATTTCGTCCTCGATGGCAATTTCAAATGCTTTCAATTTTGATCCTGTTAATGCAGCAGGTGTTGGTCTTTCAATAGAAACAACAACAGAAAGTTCCGGAGATCCTGTGCCGATCTATCGTGGCATCTCCGGAGGTTCTTTTGTATATTCTGTCGGAATCCCTCCCGGCGGTGCAACATTCATAACCATCATTGGCTACAAATGAAAAAAGAGGCTCATTTTTGAGCCTCTTTTCTTTTCTAAACTTGGTGGACACGACGGGGAATTGAACCCCGTGTCCAAAAAAACCTTAGAACTTCTTTTACGTTGCCTATGTAGTTTCCGCTTTTGCTGAGGAACTTTCGTTCGACTGCCAGGAAGCTCAGCGCATCTACCAACTGTCCTGTTTTCTTTACCCAAATCTCGTTCTGTAGTTAATGGTAAAGTGGTTCACTACAAAACCAGTCTTCTAAAATGATGCAACAAGAACTACGAAGACTTCTCATGCTTGTCACACCTCTTACTCAAGCGGCAAGAGGAAGGTATGCGTTTTCTGCATTTGTTTTTGAACACAGTATTTGATTGGTTATGTTCGCCCAATACAACGTGGATACATTCCTTGTGTTTCTCTGTCGAAACCTGTCATGCCCGTAATTTTGAGGTCCGTAAGACCTCGTTCCAGTTTTACATCATAGAGGATCATGCATCATTGAAGGAAATGTTATTTCACCTCACTTAGAGAATAAATAAGTTGGTCCAATTCAATCCAACCAACAATTTCGTTCTCTTCAAAAGAGAACGAACCTAACTTTTTTTCAAAGTAATTCATAATTGAATCGATCATGTTATGAACTATCTTATTTGCGGATTTTTCCAAAACTGGAAATCTCAATGGATGAGGTTTTAGGTCCGTCAATTTTGGAAACTGACATGAATACCTTGTTGGACGAAGCAAGGCATTCACATGATATTGAACATGTAAAAGTATCTCTTTGCTTGCTTCGAAGTTATAAATGACATACCTTCGACCCCAAGAATATTCTTCAAAATCATCTTGATCCATCGCATCAGATTTTAGTTGAAGAATCTCACCTTCGAACACTTCAAAGAAGCAGATTTTGTCTTTGCTCAAATCATAGGCAATTCCTGAAATCGGACCATCCCAATAAGAATGAGTTGATAGTGTCAGAAATTTCCCATCCAGTTTCGGATACTTGTTTTTTACATCAATAAAAACTTTTGAAGATGTAATTTTGTTACTATCAACTAACGACATATCGTTCCTTCATGCGCCGGTCTTGCGACGCGGACGGGGTGGTGTTGAAGGGGAAGGTTTTTCCTTTTTTTCAGTCTTTTGTTCAAGAGGATTGTCTTCAACAATTGGAAGACGCCTGCGTGGTGCAAGAGGCGGCGTTTGCATATATCCAGAAGACCCGAAACCTTGTACGGGCAAAGGTGCTGGTTGATTTGTTTCGTTTGTTGTGAGGCTTTGCGTATTCAAATGCTTTGATTGAATACTGTCAATCATTTTCTTCAATCGAGACTGTTCAGCTTCTACTTGATTTTTCAATTCTAAGAAAGCTGAAATCTCTTTCTTGTCAACTAAGAGGAAGCCTGTCATCAAAAATATGATGACAGAACAAACCAAGAGAAATAATCCAAATCCTGACAAGGAGCTTTGAGCAAAAATAAATCCTGCCAATGCTGCCATCATGTTACTTAGATTGATTTTACTTACCACCTTATCAAAGAGGTTCGAAGCTTTTTGGAAAAAGTCAAGGACTGTCATTGTTCAATCGTACTCCATGATGGATTATCATTCAATCGTTCAGAGCCATCAGGAGGCTCTCTGTGGTCATCAAAAGAAGAAGATGAAGATTGGTACCTTCCAAATATCAAAAGCCCCTCGAAGGCTTTTGATTTATTCTAAAGGTCAATCGAAGATACTTACCTCAAATCCAAAAAGAACAAAGAACTTGTCTCCTTGGGTGTTGTTACTTCTGGTAAAGAACCAATTCGGAAACACGTCCTTGTCCCAACTCTCACGGAAAGCCGAAAACGTCAGCCATCGGATATAAAGATTGTCACTTACCCACAAAATCATTGTTCTTCTCCTTCTGGAATTTCCCTGCCAAAGTAGATAACATGATTAGGAATATCTACGGGACCGCTGCCAACAAGTCGGCATGTTGGACAGGTTGTATAACCCTCAATATTTCGAGGGTCAGAGTTACACTCTGGACAAGCATCGAGCTCAAACTCTGCTAGAGTACGAATGCTGTCGGACCACGAATCCAAAATTCGAAGGTCAGGGCGATTATCCTGAATGAAGATAATCATCATAAGGTGAGGCTTTTCAGGAACGGTTTCCTGGGCGTCTTCTTCATCCATTTCAGCCACCATTGCGACGGAATTGTTTGTTGCTGATGTCATAAATGTATCCTTCTTCTTTTATCGGCTCGTCGATGCAGTTTGTAAGATAAAAATCAATTTCTTGCCACTTGCAAGAAAAGATGAGGGTTGTTGTTTCTGGAGAAAACAGATGAAACTTTGTTGTTGGGTTCTGTCCAACAGCCTCAACAAAGATTTCACTTACAAAGTAAACAGTTTGTGGATCAAGGTCCTTCCAAAGGACGTAGTCATATTCGTAAGGTGGAGTTTTACTTGAATAAGTTTTATGCTTCGTTTGCATCCACTGCCTGTATTGGAAAGAGCTTGGATCACATTCTCTTTTCGAACCAAGTATTGCAAGACGCCAGGCGGGCATACGTTGCGTGAATTTCACAAACTTATGCAGAAACTCATTCTGTGCTGTCTCTTGTAGGTGAATGGTCATTGGAAAACATTTTCAAAACTTCATATTTTGAAGTTAGTTTGACTTCTAAAGCTTCAACTGTTTTACTCAGAGGCATATGCCTCAAAGCATTTAGAAGCGTTTTGATCTCTTCTAATGAGAGTTGAATATCAGTCATCGATGTTTGGTCCAAGCTTCAAGTCTGCATCCGAAATATCAAAATCGGTCGGCATGAACTGTGGCTTGGAAGAATTCAAAGCCATGCCCGTCGTGCAGAGATAACAAAAATGTTCTGGGTTTGCTGCCCGAACAATTTCTGCCATTGGCTGTCCCTTGTGTACAGGGCAAAACTCTTTTACGTTCAACTTGCGGTTATTGTCTTTTTCTCTCATGGATCAAAGATAACAGGTTTTGCTGGAGAAATCAAGGGAAATATCAAGAAGCTGGAGATTGTGGTCTGTTGAGTGGAAGATAACCAATTAGAGAGACTCACAGTGGACATGCAAGGTCAAGAAACACAAAAGGACTGGTGTTGTTCCAGTCCTTATCGCTCGTTTATTCTTAGTGTTGGTGGCTCTTACTTTGCCTATTCGTTATCAAACGACGCCGAACCTTTACGACATTCGGCAAAGCTTACCACGAATATAGGACCGTCCCTTGAGTTTGAGAACTTCATTATTCTTCGATCAGACTTTCTTTGAACTTCTTGATTTTCTTTAGAGCCTCAAAGAAATCAATTCCCGGGTGAGATTTGATTTCCAATCCACCTGACTGAATTATCAGTTTACGGCTATCCGCATCCCAAGTACAGTAGTAGGACTTTTTATCTTCAATTTTTACGAAGATACTGTCCATTCTTCATCGTCCAACCTTTCGTGAAGCAAGAACGACACGAAGGATTGCACTTTCGTCATTTAGACTGTCGCCCCACGTCGGGTCCATCACGCGAATCCGAGCATTCAAAAGCTCGATTGCCTTCTCTTCCTCATCTGTCAGTTCAAGTTCAGACATAGCAATTTGCTCTGCCGTGTAATTATCCATGAACTTTTGATTACTGTCGGTCATGATGAACCTCCGGCTTTTATGAAGCTAATCTTTTGCCCACAGTCCAGACACTTCCACTCATGCTCCGTCCCAAGTCTAATGGCTTTGGCAAAAGTGTGGTAATGTGCCCAGGAGTGGGTTCGAATTTTCTTTTCGCGAATGCGCTTAATTTGTTTATCGTGATTTTGATTTGCCATCAAAATGAATGTTGCCTTCGAGGGCTTTCCCGCGGAGGTTTGCGCAGGAATAGGAGAATTTTCAATCTCCCGAATAAGCTTCAGTTTCTTCGCTTCAAGAAACTTTTCGGCGACTTCCAAGTCGCAATCTTCTTTTCCAACAAGAAAGTTTAGTGCCTGGAAGAGGAAAATGAAGGTATTTTCCTGAAAAGTCTCTGCAACTTCTCTAAGTTGCAAGACTTGAAATTCGTTGGCATCCGAAATCTTCGATTCCTTGAGGACGTTCTCAACGAGCTGCCTAAAGGATTGTTTGTCGAAGGTGAATTTATCGTATAGCGTGTACTGCCTTGTATGCTCCATACTTCTTCTCAATGTCGGACTGTGCAGTCCTTCCACCATCCGCAACAAATCGTCCCATGCACCTCTCGGACCGTCACCGTGCCATCAGCATTGACAACGTTGCGCTTTGCTCGAAAATGGCTCTTGAAGGTGTCGTCGTCGCTACATGAGAAAGGTGCCCAATCTTCAACCACCACGTCATGAAAACCTTCGTCTCCAAGAACGTCTTCGGCATCCGATTGGCTGACCTGACAACCAATCGACGAAAGAAATACGAGGCTCAAGACAAGCAAAAGGTTCAAAACCATTTGCGAAACAAGAAAAGTTCTGTTCTTCATCATTGTCTTTCCGTGAGAAGTTTCTTCACTTTTTTGACCCTGGGTGAGCCCGAGCCACCTTTTGTAGAAACCCCTTCTCAAGGAGGAGGAAATCTACGGGATCAAGCTTCGCCATCCTCAGAGCGATTTCTGATTCAATGTTCTCGATCACTTCGATCTTGAGAGTCGACCAAGCATCCACCTTCTTTTCTGCTTCGTATCGATCGAAGGAAACGAAAAGAACCTTTCCTCCCTCGTATATGGGGGCGCCACGTCCCTTGCCACCACCAGGCAAAGATACAACCTTGTAGATGATTTTATCGGTCATCCCTCACTCCTTGTTTTGAGGGGATTTCTCGAAGAGCAACTTCGCTGCCTTCAAGCGCCAATGAAACTTCTTTTCCTCAGAAGCTCGCGCCCAGGCATCAGCCCCATAAAGGTTCTTGTCTGCATCCCCTGCCAGGTTCGCGGCAATCGTTTCTAGACCCTCCAGACGCGACGCCGGAACAAGCGTCCATTGAAAGTCATGAGTGTAATGACGCGTCTTACATCCCTCGCATACAACATACTGCATGCTTCGCTCACGCGGGTCACTGCTATCAACCTCGCTCCACTTCACGTCATGTTCTTGCACGATGTAGGTGCATCCACATGTCGAGCACTGCCACAAGCAAGCCTTGACCTTCCGAACCGAAAAATCCTGTCCCAAGAACTTCATGTCACTTTCCCTTCTTCTTGCCGAGGCTTTGAACGCGCTTCAACAGCATTCGCAACTGGATCTCAACCTCACGAGCCTTCGTACACATGCCAGAAAAATAGTCGTCGTCTGGATACCGTTCGCTTCCGATCGTGAACAGCTCCGACTTGAGCTTTTCGACTCCGGTTTCCAACATTTCGTACTTTTCCTTGAGGAGACGAAGCTCCTCACGAAGCTCGGCAGCCTCATGGCTTGCGTAGATGAAATCGCTACTCATACTTCCTCCACAGAAATGAAAGAGCCCTTCGGGAGAGCACGAACCTGCTTGAAGAACGCGACGCCCTCGTCGCTGCATCCGTAGTGAAAAGCCGTGTCCAACCGCGACATGAACCATTCTCGCGTAATCAGACAACCCTTGACACTTCCGAGGATCGCTTTGATCGTCTCTTGCGTCGCACGATGCACTGGCATCAAAGGAAGCTCCACAATGTTTACTGTCCGTTGCATGATGCGTCACCTTGGTTACTTGCGTTCCCTCTTTTCTGGTCCCAAGTCAACTTCGCTCGACCAGTAGTCTAGTCCCGCTCAGAGTGCTTGGAGCCAGAAAAGAAGGGTGGTGCTTTCTTAGCAATGCACCACCACTTCCCATCTCAATTTTTATCTTTAGTTTTTTTGTAAGCGGCTGCTCACCGCTCAGCAATCATCAGCTCGAATCAGGTTCATTATCATTACCTCTGTTCACTACGCCTAGGGTCAATTCACACTCACAAAAAGACATTCACAAAGCTTAGCTCGGACCGTCTCGGATCATGTCAGATCCCCTTATGCTAGTACGATGTTCGGTGACTTATGAACCGGAAGAGAGGAGAGGAGAAGAAGGTGAGCCAGGCTCACTCCGCGCTGACGCGGTTCTCCTTGCGGCGCATGTCCTTCTCCGTGCGAAGGGTGCGCGTCTTGTTGCCGTGGTTGCCCGTGCCGCAGCCGAGGTTCGTCAGGGGACGACCGCTCTGCACCGCCTTGAGCACGCTCACGAGCGTACGCTCGAAACGACGGTCGAGAGCCGCGTTGTAGAAGACCGACTTGCCGGTCGCCGTGCCACCCCAAGAGACGAGCTGGAGACTGTCGGCGGACGCACCCGCGTCCGAAAGAGCCTGAGCGAGTCGCTGACGAGCGACGTCCTCACCGAGAGCCGGACGACCGAGACGCGACTTGACGCTGTCGACGCCCTGGTTGAAAGCGTTGCGGATCAGACCCGCGACCTGGCGCTTGGAGTAGGACTCCTGCTCGCCCTTGATGACGTTGACGATGAGGGTTTCGAGGATGGAATTCGTGGACATGTTTTTACCTGTTTTTCTGTTCTGTTGTTGTTGTAGTTGAGTTTTGTCGGTTTTTCGTCTCGACGGCGACGGGGCGTTTGGTTGCCCAACTGGTTCAAGGAACCTCTTCGTTCCCCTCACCATGTATTCACTATAACCGACCCGGCAGGCATTTTCAAGTAATGGGGTCATCTTTTTTTCTTTTTCGCTAACCCCTTGATTATATTGGCATTTTGGGTTTCTAGCGTTACTTCCATGAAGGTGTGCCTAAAGGGCACACAATATTGCCGGGTCGTATTCAGTTTTCAGGAGACTTTGGGTTCCGGGCTTTCCTTCGCCCCGTTCCCTTATGCTCTCAATATAGCAGGACCCTACCCGGTTTTCAAGAAATACCCCAAAATTTTCTAAGTGCCCGAAATTGTTAGCGTTTCTGGAAGTGGAAAGCTTCATGAACGTTGACTTGGGACGCATTAGGTTTGGAGGCATTATCATGCGTGATACACCCCATAAATTACAGGGAAAATTGAATGAAAAAACCCCGGATTTACCGGGGGTTTTCGAAAGGTTTTCATGTCATTTTCTTCGAGTTTTGAAGAGGTCGATTCGACAGGGGTATTTACAGTCAGACTGTATTCTAATGTCAACGTAATTCCAAACTCACTGTAATTCTAGTGCTAGAGGAATTACATTCCTGCTGTAATTTGTCTCCATCGCTCTAGAAGCATCTTTGCATATATCGTACTTGATACTCCATAGTTTCCTAGTGCATATGCATCGTTTACTTCAACAAGAAGAGTTTTTCCGTCCGAAACGCCAACATCCAGGCTATAAGCCACGATCGATTCATGGTCGTTCATGTTTTGAACCATGTTTTCGACAACTTCCCTATCAGGCACAAGAAATGGATTTCCATTGTAGTGCTTGATTGCTTCAAGCCGTCCATTCAAAATGTAGCAACGATATTCAGTTTCAAACTTGACTGGAGTTGAAATCCAAACAGGAAAATCTCCATCAATAGAGCCGAGCGTTATGAGGTCTTTGAAAGACCGGAATACTTTTCCTGTCCAACTTTTTTGAGGAACGGGCTTGATAAAGAGCGGGTTTGGAAACCCATTCTTTTCATCTTCTTGACCGAGCAATTTCCATGCTTTACTAAAGGTCGTTTTTTGGACTTTTCTTCCAAGAAAGGAACGCAAACATTTTGGATAGTCAAATGGTTCGGGTGGGATTTTTCCTTGTTGTTCAATTGCTAGTCGAACAACAGGAATGTTGCCGACAAAAAGATCGCCCTCATTTATTTTCAGTTTTTGCTGGAGAATATCAGAAACCAGAAAAGGTTTCCATTGATGCCCAAGGTCAATTAAACCTTCAAGGGCTGCATAAATATTTCTATTTAGAGGCAGCCCTTTGTCCGAAAACTGAATATATGCGATTGGATCATTGCCAGTCATAGGTGACATTTTTTCTTATTCCATTCGGATCGACATATTCCATATCTACCCTTTCGGAATAATAACCGTTCGATGCTCCAAGCCATCGCATCGTCACCACACCATTTTGCGTTCGAAGATGATAGAAAGTCCATGTTCCGGACTCTCCGATTTCCTCTCCTGCTTCCTCGGAAATGCAGTCGAAAGAAATAACCTTTCCAGTTATTTCTCCAAAGAGTTCATAATCTGAAAGAGAAACGGATTCGCAACAATCCTGTTCATGGTAAAATACCAGTTCGCCGCCGTCAGCAAAGTTGAGAACGACTCGGTCAGAACCTTCTTTAAGTCCATCAACCGAGACAATTACTGAACCAACTATGTCAAATTTCGTGTCTGTGCTCATATCTCCAATGTAACCTATCAAGTGCGGGATTTCAAACGATTCGCTCCAACCACTTGCCAAAACAAAATTCGAAGGTCTTGAATGTCATGGACACTTGAAGGCTCACAGGTGAATGCCTTGTCCTTGATCTCAAAAAGTAGATCCTTTTCCATTTGATTAAATGGAAAATCTTGCTTTGAAATCCAATCAGCCAAAGCAAAACTTGAAGTAAAGAGAGGGTTTGGATGATCGAGTGATGACTTAGGATGCAAAGGATCCATACATTCAACTCTCTTTCACAAAGAGAAGAAACCACAAGAGTTTAGAAGGGTCGATAATTGGGAGAAAGACATTCTCAACGCTGCACAAAAGCTTTTGTGCGTCATGACCGTGATTTTTGGCAATCTTATCAGCTTCAAGAATGTTTTCGGCAGTGCAAACAAAGACCACGTTCTTCCATTGAAGAACGGGTGAAGCGTTCAGGTTTGAAGAGCTGTGCGGATAAGAAATCCCCGGCTGCCGATAGAAGTAAATCTTCATCGAAGATGATGAATGAAAATCCATGGTACATTACCGATAAGGTCCACTTGGAGACTCGAAAGCGTCACCATTTTTTTGGTTCGATCCACTTCTCGAAAAAGGCGATTACATCGTAAGGACGGGTAGGATTATGCATGGAGACTACTGATACAAGTCTCCATCCATCCTTTGCTTGTTCGTTTGCTTCTCTTGCAACTTGATAGAAAGGAAGCTGTCGTTCGTCATAAACGTAAGGCATCAGTCTCTTTCACTAAAACCGTTGAACTTCACAGGCTTATTTAGCCAGTGTTCGTCAGTTTGAACGTGCTTTGGACGAACCCACTTTGCACAAAAAACTCCGAAGTTTTCATACGAAAACCTCTCACTTCGACGAACAACATAACCCTCTTGCTTAGAAAGGTCAAGTTTTTCATGAAGCGTCATCATCGTGGTTTCATCCCACAATCCCCGATAAAGAACAGGAACGTGCTGGAGATCAAGCAACGAACACCATTCCACGGTTTCGTCCCATGAAAGACACTCGTTCTTCTCATTCCAGATCGAGAAGACCATGAAGAAGCTCGGAAGCTTTTCGTATTCGATGGAATGAACAGCGGCAATATTCTCGCCACAAACTCGCCAACCTTCCGGAATGTCCTTTGCTACACGAGCGTGCAGGCGTCGGACGAAGGTGCGTGAAGGATGCTTTGCAAGCGTTTCAACAGCGCGTGCATGAAGATGGTCGTGGTAAAGCGAAGTATTTTCGCCATCCATCTTTTCCGTTACCACCACGTCCTGACCAACAAAATGAGAAAGGTCGTAAAGAAACCGATCATCACTTTGCGTCCCTGGCGACCAAGGAACGTGATAGGTTCGTGGATATTTTACTGAGACTGTCATTGTTTTATCCACTTGAAAAAACAAACCAAACCCTGACCAATCAGGGTTCGAATTCGAACGGCATCATCTATACCAAAAGCGTTTGGAAAATCCAAAGGATGCGAATGCATCCGATACTGATTTCGGATCCTCCAAAGTTTCTTTTGGTTTGGAATGTGCGTTTTCATCACTTGAAGTACAGATGCGAAACGGTGTCTCGATCTGCACCCTTGTATCCAAGGCGGAAGTAGTGGAAACGGAAAACCTTTCCGTTCTGAAAGACCTGAAACTCCTCCGGTCCGCAACACGGACAGGCAGTGTAGACATAGGTCTGCACGTTGTGCGTCTTGAGCTTTTGCTCAAGCTCCACGGCAAAACCACCGCGAACGACACTTCGAGCAACGACCTGAGCGGTCATGAAATCCATTCCGTCCCGACGAAGCTCCTTCGCGAAACGCTGCACCTGGCGCTTTAGAGTTGCCATCTATTCACCTCGTATTTATAGACTACCATAGCACGAGGTGATTTTCAAGAAATAGCTGTCGATTTTCTAAGTGCTTGATTTCGTTGAGTTTTTCAACTGCTTTTCTAGGCAGAAACCACACACGTATTCGTAGCAAATTCCGGACAAATGGTGCCCGCAATTGGTACAGTTATTGCTTTCGGGGTCCCTGTAGCAATTTTGACACACATCACTGTCAAGTCCCGAAATGGGGACGTCGCAAGCAATGCATGTCCTTATTTGGTGACTGTTCATTTGTCAGAAACCTTCGGACAAAATCTATCCATACAGTTCAAGTAGCTATTCATGGCATACCATGAATTCTTTTCGACGATTTCCAAAAACTGTCCAGCATACCATCGAACAGTTTTATCGTCACCCTCTTTCATGTCTTCACCAACAAAACAATTAGTTGCAAGTCCTTCTTCTTCAAGAAGTTCTTTTATCCTAAAGTAGGCTGTCTGTGCTTCACGCACATCACCATTTTCTACCTTGATAAGGATCGAGCGAAGCTTCTTACGAAACTCAAGGTTCTGTTCTGGTGTTTTTGTTTCAAATACATTCATCGATATGGACCATTGAAAATGGTTTGTTTAGTTGCTTTGGTTGAAAAGAGATTTCTTTCGATTCTTTTTAGCTTCAATAGAAGCTTGGCTTTGAAAGATAACTTTCTGCTTATTGGTTTTAGCCAATACCAACGCTGTTCCGGGTTGTCTTTGTAAAAGGCAACACAGTGCTTTCGCATTGGTTCAGTGAAGTTTTTTTCAATATCAAATGCCATATGTTCGCCTTTTTGAAATCGAAACATAATTTCTTCGGCTTCAATGGCTAAAAGCTTTTCATCGAAAGCCTCATGAAGCTCGTAGATTATGTCTTCAAGGTCATTCATGACTTTTTAGAATCAAACATGCAATACACGAACATATAGACAAGAACTACAAAGTAGAAAAATGATAGAAAAAATGCTGTTTTTGCAGTGCCAGCAAAAGTAAGCAATCCAAGATCGGTGCCTAGCGACATGCAAAGAGCCATTGCTGTCATAAAAATGAAAACTTGGAGCATTCTTTGAAAGATTGCAGTCTGCGTTTCAAGATTCTTACTCATTTCTTCTTTCCTTTTCCAGAACAGGTTCGTGCGTTGTGTCCGCTTTCGCCACACTTGCCACACTTTCTTTCTGCCTTTTCTTTCTTCACAACCTTAGAAACTTTTTGAACAGTTCCATCCGCCTGAGTCTCTTCAACTTCTTGAAGGTTCTCTCGTCCAGCCGCCGCGAACGTTGCTGAATTCCAAACAACAGGACCAGCAATCCCCCAAGATTCCTTGAGTTTTTCTTGCTCTTCCTTAGTCATGCGATCCCACGGATGGTGGGTTTTCATTTCATGAATACGTTTCTGTCTTCGTTCTTCTTCTTTTACATCACGACACTTTGCTGAACAATAAAGGAAGAAGTTTCCTTTCATTTGCTCTTCAAGCTCGGGAACGACTTCGTTGCAATGATTGCATCTTGTATAGGAAAGCATAATCAACCAAAATGAGCTTCGACAATAACTCCGTTATCCATGGAGCCGTCTACAACGATGTACTTATATTCAACACCATTATGAATTCTAGTTTCTTCCTTGAAGGACAAACTATCTTCACTAAGCTTGACGTTGAGGCGAGTGGGTTGGAAATCCCGAGTCAAGACCATCCTTACCTTTCCTGCCTGATAAACACGAACCCAAGAAATTTCTTGTTTGACTTGAGCAAGTGTCATTCCGATAAATCGTGAAGTGTCAGGAGGTGTTGGAGATTGAAATGTATCGTTATCGTCAGTCATTTACTTTCCTTTGAATTGGAGCCTTATAACACATAAAAATCGGATTTTAAACTATTTGCTTCATTTTCTGTTAGCTCTAAGAGAAAATATCTATTACCTTTAGAGCCTAGACTTTTGTATTCATCGCTAATGATGCTAATCACGGCATAATGAATTACAGTATGACCTTCAAGTCTGAACACTTTAATAGCCCTGTCGTTTTCTTTTAAATTTTCAAACGAAATAGGCTTCATTAAACTAAGCATCGATTCACATTCATCGGCTGACAACATCAACTCTTCTAACATTTTTGCAACACTATTATCAATTTTTCTCATTTGAAAAATTCTTTTTGCAAAATTCATTTACTTTCCTTTGAATTGGAGCCTCCCACGGGATTTGAACCCTTGCAAGGACTACGTTTTCTGAATCTCTTGGAGCCCGCGACTGGAATCGAACCAGCTCTCTCCTTATTACAAGTAAGGTGCATGACCATTGTGCTTCGCGGGCGCATCTTCAAAACCTTTGTTTCCTTTGCGAAATCTCTTAGAGGTTTTCTCCCCTCCTTTTCTTCCCCAATTCCGGAAATTGGGCGTTAGAGCATGGCAATTCGGACAAAGAACTCTCAGATTTTGACGCTGGTTATTTGTGTGGTCGCCATCTATATGATCGATTTCCAATATCGATCCACCACATGCTCTTGTCTTGCAAAAGCCACATTGAGAACACTTGAACTCACTTTCTGCCAAGAGACGCTGACGTCTCTTTTCGCGACTAAGTTGTTCGAATGGAACAGTTTCCCACTTTACATCAGTCCACTGATTGGACGCGGCGCCCCTTCTCTTGCGCATTGCTTCATAAAATGCGTCAGACTTAGGAGGTGGCTCTTTTCTATCCGGATTGCTTTTGCAGAAAGTTTGATGATATCCTATACCCCTCTTGGAGAATTCGTTGTTGCAATATTGACATTTCATGACACTAACTATGGCAGAGCAAGGATACTTCTACCGTTGCTCTACCGTTGAGCTAGAGAGGCATTTTGTGCTATGATCAACAATAGCAAGAAACCGACGAAATTTCAAGGAAAATCATTCAGTTCTTTTTTTTGACCCAATCTTGGAACTTTCCCCAAATGAGTGGGTTATCGAGGTGCAAAGATTTGTAAATCCAAAGTCCAATAAATGGCATTGAATACCAAAAAAGAATATGATAACCCCACAAGGAAACACTTCCAACAAGTAGAAGTGACACTGCAAGAGAAATCAAAATCAAAATTGGAATAGCAAAAAAGAAAGTAAACCCCCAAATTGATACATGCGGATTTTCAAAAAGTTCCTCAACAAGAGCCATCCAAACAAAAAGGATCGTGCGAAATACTCGAAGTGGATCAAACTTCCATTTGATTTCATTTTTTGGTGGCTTCGATGGCGTACGATATCCGCCATTTTCATTGTTGTTTGTTGTCATTGGTGTTGACCTTTCAAAACGTCATCAATCCCTTGGTGAGATAAGTTCAAAGAACCATGTAAAGACGGTTTTGATCGTATTCTTCCAATCTCTTTTTAGGTAAGTCCTAGCAACCCATGCACAGAAAAATCCTGTGATGAAGTAAGTTATCAGAGCTAAGGCAAAAGCAAAAGTCCAACTCATAATACCTTCACAAACTTTCCGCGATTGAAATCATCTAATGGACAAAAGAATCTTCCAAAGATCATTTCTTTTGAAAATGGTGCTCTTTTTTTAGTTGAGAACTTTGAGTCTGTAGTCTCCAAAATAAACAAAGAAACAGAACTCCATTCCTCCGCACCCTTTCGAACATAAATACGATCGATTTGAAAAATCGAATCTTTTGGAAAAGTCTTGTTGAATGCGTGTTTTTGAAATGTAGGGTTGGTCCATTTTGTTGGAAATGGAACATTTTCTGCCTCAAAAAGACACATGTTGCGGTGATCAACAATGACTGAAAATGTCCAATCATCAGGATTTTTAATTTTTGTTCCAAGTTCCGGAATGAAAAACATAATGAACCTTTCTCAGTTGAGAGAAATTTGGTACAGGTAGCCGGAATCGAACCGACCTCTCAGCACTGGCAATGCCGCGTAATACCAATATACCATACCTGCATAGTTACCAGGGTTTTGAACTCCTTTATGAGTTCGATAAGTTTATCACTTTTCACAAAGGATAGTGCAATAAACTGCGTTTCAATTGTTCTAACTTTTCCCTGGTGTCTTGAGTGGTAAGCTACAAGAAAGTTAGCGGAGGGGAGACAACAACCTTTTGCACGAAACGCCCACAAAAGGTTCAGTACCCGGGATCCTCGGGTTTTATTTTGTGTGAACTTTCACTCCCAATGTTGAACACACTTTTCACTAATATTAGTGTTGGTCCGACATATGGGAATCGAACCCATCTCTAACGGCTTATAAGACCGTCCCCTCAACCAGTTGGGTTATGTCGGAAATACATGTATACTTATACGTATGTCATTCAAACATTCTCAAGAAAGTTTATTGGAATATCTAAAAAAATATTCTAACTCTAGATTGCCTAACACTCATAGAGTAAAATTACATTTACTCCAAACCAAATTTTTAGAAAACAAATGTTCAATTTGCAATATGCCACCTTTTTGGTTTGGTAAACCCATTAGTTTCCATCTTGATCACATTGATGGAAACCCAAAAAACAATGAAGTTTCAAACTTCAGAATTCTTTGTCCAAACTGTCATTCTCAAACAGAAAGTTATTGCGGTAAAAAGAACACTAAAACCCAACACATAAGACAAAAATATTTTTGTCTTGATTGTAAATCAGAAATTACATCAAGGGCAAAACGTTGCAAATCCTGTGCTCGACGAGCCTAACCATTTGCCTACCCTTCCATATTCTTAATTATGCCTCAAATTCGGAGAGATTTCAAGGCATAATTCAAAATTCAGTATCCATCAAGTCCCACTGTGTTTTCATAAGTATCGATGACAAGCGGTCTATGACCTGGCTCGTAACTTTCGTTACAGATAGCCGCATTGACCACAGTAGAGCCCCAGGGCATTTTGTAAACCCCGTAAGAGTAATGAATGTGTCCACACACAATCCATTTTGTCTTCGTCTCAGAAAGGCGTGTGGTGAGTTCTGGACAGCCATAATGAACAAGTCTACTTACGTACTTGTTCTTATAATCCGGACCAACATCACCATACATTGAGGGCGGACCATGCGTAATCAAAACATCAGTTTCTTCGGGAAGTTGATCCCAAATGTCACGAGCCTCCGGTCCAGGCTCGTAACCCCATCCCCAACTTCCTGCAATTGGAGAATAGCTTTCGCCATAGAAATTCAGACCATCAATGGTCACAAGTTCATTATGAATGAACTGAACATTTCCATCGTACTTTTCAAGATGGTACTTGTAATACCTAGTGTTTCCAGAAAACTCTGCTTCATGATTGCCGCAAATTACGAGCTTATGTTCGTGAGGTTGAGCTGCAAACCATTTGGCAAATTGTTCAATTTGTTCAAGAGTTCCTGTTCGGGAAAAGTCGCCTGCATGAACGAGAACATCACCCATAGGAATTGGATGATAAAGCCTATCATGAAGACAATGAGTGTCACTGATGCAGACGATTTTCATACTTTATTCTATGATGATTTCGTCAGAATTTCAAACAACATTTCATTCTTCTTCTAGTTTTGTGAAGCGAATGTCCGTCTCGCACTCAATAATCGCACCATTCTTACAAAGAGCTGCAACTCTGACAAAGCGTCCTGGAGAAAATGATCCCTTTCCAATGAAAGAAGAAACTTGATCATCCAAATCAATAAGAAGAATGAATAGAGTACAATCTATGTACTGGTACTTTTCATTGAAGAAAACTAATGATTGAAACTTTCTTCTTGGAAAAAGAATTGTACCTGTTTCGAGACACATTTTAGAAAGTCTTTGGTTTGTTGGGTGATCGGACAAAAAACTTTTTCAATCTTTCAACGAAAGATTTCCACTTTTCTTGTCGCAACTTTGACTTCTCTTGTCGAAGTCTTTCTTTTTCTCTTTTTCTCTCAAGCTTCTCGTTGAGAGCCTTCGCTCTTCGGTCAGCTTCACAGTTTCCGCATTCATAAGCCCAATTAGCATTATGATCTAGAAATGTGTTGAAATACTTTTGCTGGCATTCGTGACAGAGAACTTTTCCACAAACACAACAAACAACGGGTTCTCCATGTTCACAAATTGCGTTTCTTTCCCAACCTTTAGGCGGAAAGTCACGGGGTCGATGATATGCATGAAACGCCGCTGCTTTCCTTCGCAACCAATCAAAGTGATGATTGTCACGATATTCTAGCTCAGCTTTCAGCCGAGCATTTTCTTTTCGAAGGTCTTCACTCATTGGAAGTTGCTTGTTTGTTAGGATTAGGAGGCACAAGTGTTAGGTTTCCTACATATGTCCAACCATGAAAAAGAACACCTTCTTGATGCCGAAAAACTACTTCAACTCTTGGATTGGTGTCCAACTCTTGTGGAATCTTGCTATGATTCGTGTATATCACATGTTCTAATCTAGACCACATTTTCTGGTATGGTCCTTTGTTTTGGAAATACAAAGGACCATCACCAATATACATCCCTGTATATTTAGAACGAGTTATGTCCGCCACGAAGTCGTCAAATATCCAGTTTTTTGACGAAAAAAGACGTATTGATGGAAAGCGTAAATAAATTGGCGTCCCAGCTTCAACGACATGAATTTCTTCTGGATCGTCAAACATCATGTCCGGGCATTGGAGGAGCGCAAACGTCTGTGACGCAGTTGACAGGAGAGGCGCCCTTGACAACAGTCAAGACACCGCGAATTTTGTTGACACGAAAAACATGTTGCGAGAAGCCGACGGGAATGTCAAAATTCCAGCCGTTTCGTGCAGCTTCACCAGCCGAAGCGAAAGCTCCTAGGGCACGCAAAAGTTGCGGCATTCGCCACTCGCGGGGAGCAGTCCAAACAATGTCGGTCGGTTGAATGTCGCAGACACCTTCCCAAAAGGGCTTGGAAAGTGCCGTTTGGCAATCCGGACCTACGAAAACCGTCCCGAAATCGACGAAGGACTGAACCTTTCCCCCCAGGAAAACCTTGCATTTCTGCTCGATATCTCCCGCGAGATTGACCATCGTTTCGTTGTGCCGAGCCATTTCGCTCGCAAGATTTAGCATTTTCGACATGCCTACACTATAGCATATGGGTCGACCATTTTCAAGTAATGCTAACCCCTTGAAATCATTGGTAAACTGCTCGGTCTACGCCGTGATTACAATCCTTTAGGGTCGCGTCGGGCAAGCAGAGCCAGTGTCCGCGTTCGATTTCCTCGAAAAGTTCTCGTTCAATTGAGTACGTTCTAATTTCATTATCGAACGAAAGGTCCACGGTCCAGTTTTCGGGATGGTGAACGGGAACCTGGCGACAAGATTGCACCTTTCCAACGGTCGTACATTGTGTGTTGTACGTTGTATATGGAGGGTGATATTCCTTCGAAGAAATAGTTCCGACATATCGGTCGCGACTAACATGATCACTGATTGCGGAACCAGCAAGATAAATCAGGTAACAAACAAAAAGAAATCCAACAACCATCAAAAGGTAAGGAAACAATCCTTTGAGGTCATCCCAAAGTCCTGCAATCTTCTCACCAATCCAAGAAAGATAGGAAGACTTCTTCTTGAGTTTTGCAAGTTGCTTGTGAAGATCATGAATTGTTTTGCGGCTTGAGAGAACTTCCTTATTCAAGGAGGAAATCTTTTCCTTACTCTCATTCAGCTCGCGGCGAATTCTGGCTTCATCATCCGATCTATACATGAGTCAAACTTTCAAAAGAAAGGGTTCGTTTTTTCAAACTGCGGTTTGTAACTCAACAGAAGTCTTGGCTCTACCAAAGTAGAGCTTTTATGTCCACCGGGCTCAATGAATTGAATTTCAATAAGTCCATCTTCATCCTCAAGTGAGGAGATTTTAGCTTCATGAACTTCAAGAGATTGTGGATAAATGCAAGGGAACTTGGGAGAACCATATTCATCAACTTCTGCTGAAAGAAGCCAAACTGTCTGCCCGATTTCAAAGCTCATACCAAACTGTCCTTACAAAGATAGTTGCCGAAGCAACAAAAGAAAAACTCAAAAGAAAGAGTGTCATAATTTGGAGTCGCCCGTCAGTAACGATCTGACCTCAACCAGTTTTGCAGACTAGTGCCATCACCTGATGGAGAGCGACATGTAACCACTATAATGCGGTCGGAAGTTATTTTCAACTAATCAGTTAGAATTTGCTTGAGTTTCTGTTCCATCTAAAGCACGAGTGAAAATCTGCTGCTCGATCGGAAGTAAAGTCTCTGAACATTCACAAAGACTTCCATCCACTTTCTTTACAGAATAAGGCTCGCAAGCAAACCTACAACTTCTGTCGGAATGAGAAACAGTCTCACTAATTGTTCTCAAAACTTGAACTCTTTCGGGATCTGGGTTTGGGAAAACATCATTTACTGCACAAGTTCCAAAAAATGCAACGATTATGAGAGTTGCAAGAAATGCTCCGATGCGGAGCGTTCGTTTCTTTAGTTCAAAAGTCAATTCCTCTTCACTTTTTGAAGAAGGGCGGCGAGCAATGGCTTCATCCACAATTCTCTTTACAGAAGAGAGAAACTCTTGCTTTTCATCTGGATTTCTATACATCACAAGTCCTTTACAATTCCGCAAACGTCCCTTGTCCAGCCGTTTACGAAACCTTTGTTGTTACTAATCTGAAAACCCTTAGTTTTGTCAATTGCTGAAATGAGGTGAAGAAAAATTCTTCCCCTAACCTTACAGAGAACAACGTTTCCAACTTCCAAAATGGAAGTATCATTCAATGGATAAACTGTGACTTCCTGTCCGCTCTTGATTCTTGGCAACATAGAGTTGCCTTTCGGATTGAAAGTAACTGTTTCGCCGTTCTTTACTTTTTCAAATACGTGTTGCATCTAAATCTTTAGAATGTTCATACCCTGCTTCAATAGCAGCTTCAAGCAAGTCTGTTTCAGACTTTGAAAGATTCAACATTTTTGAGGCGTCGAGGACATGATTTTTTATTTCACTAATAATGTTCAAGAACTGAATTGGACGTTCAAAAATCAAAACAACGGACGTTTCATCAATTGATTGGTTTGTTGTGTTTATAAGTCGCCATCCTTCTTTTGCGAAGGAAGTCAAAACGTTTTGAAGAGATTTAGTAGAAAGTTCGTCTTTGAAATACGTGCCAGTTTCGTCACTTTCAGGAACCGAAAGTGAAACGGTTTCTACATGATATTCAAACTTCATTATCTCCTCTAATCCTTGCCAAAAATTGCTTCTTTTGCAACTCTAATTCTTCTTGATGTTTTATACGTGCAACTTCAAGAACTTTTTCGTTCTGAATGAACACTTCAAGAGTTTCAAGCAATGTTTTCTTAGGAACGCCATCAAGAACCATCTTTCTAATTTGTTCAAGATAGGTCATTTTTCACCTTTAATTCCAAGCTCTGTTGCAGCTCGCTCCATTTCCGCATGATAGACAGCATCGCACATTTCCCAGGAACATGCAAAGCGAGCAATGCCCGCGTCACGCAAACGCTCATGAAGAACGTGACCTGGCGTCAAGTTTGCCTTTTCCAACAAATGACCTAATCCAAGTTCTTCGCAAGCAGTCACAGATAATGCAATGCTACTACTTCCTTGACTTAGAATAAGTTCCTTCCCTCTCGGATAAAGACCAACATTTCCATCAAGTCTTTTGATCGGAAGTTCAGAACGGATCTTTTTGTCAAGACGAACTCTTGTCGCCTTTTTAATTTCGTCCGCTTCAATCTTTGCCCAGGCTTCTTGGTCAGTCATTTTCAAACTCCTCTTCAGAAAGGCGACCGCACTCTGTCGTGATCAAATCACCTGAATGATAGTTGAACTTTACAGCAGTAATTGGTCCACTTTCTTCACTCTCGCGACATTCCATCCAATTCCAATAATCTTGCTCGCCTTGTCCATCCAACCAAGACTTGAAATGTTTCAAGGCTTTTTTGTTGTCAAAACTAATCACAAGTTCATGAACTTTCTTTTTATCACTCATTTGGTTCCTCGCGAAGTTTTGCAGCAGCGATAATCAAAGCTTGCCCAAACTTTTCAAGGTGATCAGGCGTCATCATAGCAAACTCATATGTATGTTGCGAGTATCCATGATAACCTTCAGAAATCTTCAAAGTGGGTATGTTATCCCCTTCTTTGGAAACTTCCATTATCAAACCACCATTATCAACATGTTGATAATATCTTCCGTAAACTACTTTATTCATTGTTTCATCTCTCATTCTTCAATCAAGGTCGTCCCAGTTGTCTTCATCTATTCCCCAAAGAGGAGAAGGAGAATAATCCTCATTGAAGTATTTCTTTTTGTAATACTTCATTGCATTCGTCCATGACGTAGCTTCAAACTCTTCAAGAATTTCTCCGCCGTTTTCAGCGAGTTCTTTTAGAACGTATTCTTCTTGTTCTTTTAGAGTGCAGCAATAACTTCTTCCAACAGTGCCACAACCGGAGCGGTGACCAAGAACAACAAGAGTTTTTGTTTTACTGCTCATCAGTTTCCTCTTCAAACTCTTCGTTAGGTTCTTCAAGAACTTCTTTGTGAAGGTCAAAGATCAACACAGAATAATCATCACTTATGAAAACTGCGATTTTTAGACTGGACTCTGGTTTAGGTTTCAGATAGGAAATTATTCCTTCTTCGGAATAGACAGAATCAAACTGAAACTTTTGAGTTTGTTTCTTATTCTTCCAGTAGCCCTTATATTCAAGTAGTTCGTGCCTGTCCAAAGAGAAATAAACCTCTCCCTTTTCGGGATCAAGAAACCACCAACGATCGTTCATTACAACATAAACTTGAGTCTGTGGTGTTGGAGGGTTTACCTCATCTTTTTGTTCCCAAATAGAATCGCCAATCGCTGTCTTCATAACTTACATTACCACTTCTTGTGGCGATTTTCAACAAAAATTTGATAGGACTTATCGAATTTGGATTTTAGAAAATCTAAAGGACTTTGAATGAAAGAAAGAAGTTTGTACTTGACAGTTCTATTATCCTTGTTCTTTTTTATTTCTAAAAAGTTCTCTCTTCTCAAGATTTCCCATTCATTCTCAAGAACCTTTACAGCAGCTTTACTTTGTGCTGAGGCATGTTGAGCTCGGAACCATTCAAGTTCCGCCAAGTTTCTTTCAAGTTGAGAAGCTGTTGACGATGAAGCCTTCATGGCAGCTACAAATCTCTTTTGAGCCTTTGTAACTTGCTCTTTATGCTTTCTTCTAAGCATCCTAGCACTCTTTAGTTGTTGAAGAGTGCTATCATATGGTGAAAAGTATTTCACTTCTTGTTAGAAACGGCGGCTCCACCAAGCTTTGCAAGGTTCTCAAAAAGAGGACGAAGCTGCTGGAGACGTGGCTGAATAACGTCACGTGAACTTGCTTCGATTTGCATTTCGCAAGCCGCAGCGACACCATCGCCATAAGGAACATCAAAGTTCTCTGTCGCAGCGTGAAGCAAAGTTGCCATGACCATCTTTGCGATCTCATTCTTTACAGGATCTCCCTTATCTGTAAAGTCGTATCCAGTAAGCTCGCGAGCAAAAGTCAAAAGAGTTTCACCAATCTCATCCACGGCGGCAACCTTCGCACCATGTGTTGCGGCGCGCCTTGCCATTTGAACGGTTCCAGAAACAGTCTTTTCCTTGGTTGTTTTTGCGGTTGTCATTTTCTTTTCTTCTTTCGTTTTTGTAATGGTCTTTGTTTTGGTGTCTGATTCCGACTTTTCAGTCGGTTGATTTTTTGTTAAATCAACCCTTGATTTGTGAGGAACATAAAAAGCATTGGTTGCAACTCTACAAATTTTGGTAATTCCAGTGTAGGCGCGGGAGGTTGAAATACAGTGCGCGTGATACTTGCTTTCAAGAAACTCTGCCTCTCTGTGAGAAATGAGGAAGTATCCTTCTTGAATGCTTTCAAAATTTCTCATTCTCTGAGTTCCGTCAGATTTTGTAAATCCTTGAAATTTTAGACGATAGAGTGAAAAATTTTGATATAGAGTTTCTGTAAATCCTGAGATTTGATAGGCGGCACCATTCAGAATGATTTTAATGCGTTCATGATTCAAAACTTGTTTGAATGATGGGTTTTTATTTTTTCTAGAACCGATAAGAAGTCTGCAAAGTGTTCCGTCCAGTTCTTCTACAAAGAACGATTTAGGATCTGGTTCTGAATCTAACTTTAGCTTTCTGATCTCATTACTGAGCAAAAAGTTTTCTAAGTAAAACTCATTTACAGGACGCGGTTCGGTGTAGTAGTTAGGGTCACTGTTAGTACGAATTGATAAAGCTTCCATTGTTTCTTTCAAAGCTTATACGTTTTCCAAAGACTGGAAATAGGATTGAAGACATAGAGATATTGACAACCATAATCTCTTGATTTCGATTTGAGTTCTGTTAGAGAAGATGTTTTTACAATGTCCAACTCTTCCCCTCGTGAAGTATAAAACTCACACAATGCTACATCTTTTGCAAGAGTTGACATTCCACCTCTTGAAATAAGATTGTTTACCTTTGGTAAGTCAGTGTAATACTCTCGAAGAGTTGCTCCAACTCCTTCGGGGTATCCATCAAAATGACAGTAAACGCTCAGGTAGAATGAGCCTTCCTTCATTGCAATCATTGATCTTGTTGCCATAGTTTCAATCTATCGGAAAAGGGAATATCATTCAATTCAATGAGAAAAATTTGGCGGTAGACAGAGGAATCGAACCCCATGGGCTTTTACACCACATCAACCGCTTTCCAGGCGGCGCCCTTCACCATCAGGGAATATCTACCATTCATTGATTCTACCTTTGAGTGGGGAGTATAATTTCTAGCTCGTTTTCATGCCCATAAAAAGGGAAAGACTCAATATCTCCAACTTCAACCCAAGACCAGTTTTCCCCGTTGCTTATTTTGGTTACCTTGATATGAATAAAGCCATGATTGGAATTGTCATATCCTTCTAGGATATTTGTAATAATTCCTTCCAGCCCTTCTATCAACTTACCTTTAGAACGAACATAATCACCAATTGATATACTCATTTTTCAAACCTGCTGCTAAAAAGAAGACACTTATCCTTGCAAAGACTGATACCATTTTCTAAACGTATCCGCCATTTGGAAGGTCATTTCTATTTGTGATGTGGTGAGCATCAAGAATATCTTCTGGAGAGCTTGGAGACGCCTTTTTGCCACAGCAAACGCACTTGTATCCGTCTCTCTTGAAGACGGAATCCCGGAAAACTTGACGAACCTTTTTCTTATTTGAACTCACAAGATTTTCAAGTATTTGGATATGACATTTTCAGAATATTCATCCAAACATTCATTTCAATATCACCAGCTTCAATGACAGGCTTTGAGAAAGCTCTTTGAATTTCTTCAACTTCTATCTTGAGCTCTTCAGGAGAAAAGTCCTCAAGAGAAAATGAAGAATAGCCCTCAATGTTCCCATTCCTGTCATAGTAAACTTCATAAATACCATGCAAACCGTCCTTGTTTACAACGCGATAGTCCCAACAAGAAAGGTCTTTGTTTTTTTCTTTACGTTCAGTCATGGTCCTCAATAACTTGAGCTTGTTTTAGAATTTCTAAGTCATTACATATGACTTTATAAAAATCATGATAAGATTGGAAGTTCTTGAAAAGAAAGAAAACGTCTTCCATGGCTTTCTTCAAAGCAAGAACACGTTGAATGTCTTCTCGAACTTTATTCTTCACAGCTTCAACCCGGAATGTTCATTTTTGCAAATCTCTTTGCAACATCTTCTCTCAAAATCTTTCCATATTCCAAAAGAATTTTTGCTTCTTCTTTTGTTGGAATGGTTGAAGTTTTTTGAGGAGTTGTGCTGTATCTTATTGTACAATAGTAAGTCATCCAGACAGCACCTTGCCAGAAAACCCTAACAAAATTTATTCCGTCTTTCTTGAACTTCTTTGAAACAACTAGAAGAATTTCACCAACAGATGGTTGCAAAAACCTGTCTCCAAGTTTCATTTCCTTGGAAAGGAAAACAGGAGAATTGATGCCTTTTCCTTTGTTATCAACAACAACAAAGGTTCCTGGCATGATCTGTTCTTTTGGGGTTGACATACGTTTCTCAAAGTTTGGAGGAAAGCACAGGGATCGAACCTGATCCGGTTATTAGCCGAACGTTCAGTTTAGCAAACTGTCCCAAGTCCAACTTGGTTTACTTTCCATTAGATGCTACTCGAAGCTGAGTTCTGTCTCTTTTATAAAGGCTCTGTTACCGCGTTTTGTTTCAATTCGAAGAATTCTTTCTGCCTTTTCTCGCGAATGAACAAGAAAGCTAAACCTTAGCTGAGGTACATAGTTGCATTCGGTGTTTAGAAACTCGCCCTTTTCATTGACAATGACAAAAACTTTTATCTTGTTTCCCATTAGATTTTCTTTAGCTCTTTTGATCTGAATCGTTCGTGGAATCCCTCCAAATTCAAGCTTGAATTGGATTTGGTTATAAGAACTTCTACAATGTCATGAACATCCTGAGAACTTTGTGGATACAAAATTTTTGTAACAATACCTTCTGATCCTTGTTGATTTGAAACCTTGTCTCCAATTTCAAGAGAAGTCAAAAACAACAAGCGTTTTTTATGTTCTGTTAGTTCTCGTGCATCAGAATGATAGTTTTCACTCTTTTGCTTTTTTCCATCTTCCCAGGCTTTATCACCCATTTGTCGACAAACAGCAATCTGCTCGTCAAGCTTTTCTATGAAAATTTGAAGTTTTTTATTTATTGCTTCGGAAGGCATAATCTATTTGGTGCTCAGGGCGGGATTCGAACCCGCAAGCCGTTTATAGGCATAAATTGGTACCGAGAACAGGATTTGAACCTGCACCCACGTAAAGTGGACAACGCTCTCAACGTTGCGGGTCTGCCATTCCCCCACCTCGGCATTTTTTGTTTTTACGACCTCTCCAACCATCGGTTTGACTATGACAGTTAGGACATAGTAACCTTAGATTTGAAAGATTGTTATTTTTCCTATTTCCATCGATATGATCTAATTCCAATACTATTTTTTGATTATTCCACAAATCCAAAGAACACATTGCGCATTTATAATGCAACAATTTTTCCTTCAAAAGCCTCTTTTTTAGATTATCTGATTTGACAAAATGTTTATTTGACAAAATCTCGTCTAGAGAAATTTTATTGTGTGGAGACTTCCCAAGATTTGAACCTTTTCCCAAGAAATGGGAAATGTCAATATTCCAATTTGATATCCATTTTGTTATGGTGGTATAATTTCCACCAGATTCGTTCATATTCATCTTGAATATGACTTGTCGGAGTGACGTGGAACTTTTCACACATTCCTCAAGTTTTTCTTTTGAGAATTTCGGCATTCCAGTTCCACCACCTGAGCGTAACTTCTATTCTCACTATAGACGATTTCTCGTCAGATTTCAAGACGAAACAGCTAGTTTTAGCCTCTCATTGAGAGAAAGCGTACCATCATCTAAGAGTTCTTGAGTGGCAATTCGAGCTTCTCTTTCTTCGTTCCTAAAGGCTTTTTCCATTTGCCTTGGGGAGCGAGGACCATGGTCCCTTATGTAAGCTACGATTTTTTCTCTCATGTTCATTCTACTACCCGACCCTGCCCCATACCGGGCTGATAAGACACATCCTGTGCTGGTATACGATGTTGAGGATATAGAACTTTTTCTAAGCGATATCCACCACGACCGTTGCGTCCTTTCCAACTTTCCCAAACAACGCAAACAAGTTCATTTTCAAATGCACATTTGTCTTTCTTTATATAAAAGACATTTGTTTGAGCGGACGGAAAGGGCGCCAAAATCTTGTTGTTGACTTTACCAACAGAAATTAGTGTTCCCTTGATCCAGTTGTAATCATGGAGAAAGTAAATTGTTTTATTCAATGCCATACTCACAACTCAATGATTTGTGGCTCTGGAAGGACTCGAACCTTACGAGGTGTCGCGTATGAAACGAACCTACATATCCAATGTGCAGAGCCATGTTTTATCATGGAAATCCTAAACAACCCCAAACACACAAGATAAAGATTATCAAGATGCCTAGAAAGTTTATAAGAGAAGGAGAACCGTCGGGTGGTTCATATTTCATCGAAGGCATTGCTCTATCTTTTCTTGAAAATAGAAAGTGTTTCAATCTCTTCTTCGAGCTTTTTCTTGATTTTTTTGTCTTCGTCAGACAAACCGACTTCGATATCCCAAGCATAAGCCCATTTGAGAATGCGTTCTATTTCTTTGGAGGTCAAAATCATATTTATTTTCTAAAAAAGATGGAGGAAGGTAGAGGAATCGAACCCCCGCCGCTTATTAGGCGGCGCGACCGCTTTCGAGGCGGCTTGTGCGCCATGCACCGTACCTTCCAAAGAAGAGGAAACACTCCTCTTCAAACTCATTCAACAACAGAAGCCAGGGACTTTTCAATCTTTCTACGTTCCTTCCAGATCCAAGGATCTACAAGAACTTCGTGATGCGTCAACATTCCAGCAATTTCTGCTGGAAGGCTGCCAGATGCAGCAAGGTGCAACAAATATTGTCTTTGTTCACCAGAATAACAAAAGACCTTTCCAAAATGCTCAAGGTCAAAAGGAATGATCGAAATCAAAAACTTCTTTTGATCCTCTTGAAACCATCGCATGAAAGGAGAGAGATAGTTGAAAGTCCAACTATCCGTCTCACGAAACTCACAAACACGAGCTGAATAAAAAGCAGAAACTTCTGCAAGATATTCTCGCAAAAGCGAGGCACGTTCGAGGTCACGCAGTCCCTTCTCATGAGACGTAGTATTTACTCGACGCATTCCTCGGCAATGAAAGAAGTTTTCTGCCTTATGCAACTTGACATACTCAGGCATTTCTTCGAAACGAGAAAGTTCTTCATCCGTTAGATTCTGGTTCTTTAGAACCAGTTTATCAAACGACCGAATGGTTTCGATCATTTCTTGCTCGGTCGGAATCCACTTTTGCTTCTTCTGTCGCATACCTTCACTATATCAGGTTTTGGGGGATTTTCAAGAAACGTTGGAGCCCTCATCCGGACTCGAACCGGAATTACTCCCTTACCAAGGGAGGGTAATAACCTTTATACTATGAAGGCACTAAATTGGGCGCGAGCATGGGTTTTCACCATATCTTCCCCTTCAAGCTTGGGGACGTGCTCCACTAATATTCAACAAAGCTCATTCGTCTTTGACTTAAATTAGGTTTTACACTAACTCGCATAATTGGTGGGGCTGGAGGTTTTTCACCTCATTCATGCTCTATCGCTTAGAGCCGCACTTACATGTTGTTTCTCTAATCCATTCAGATATGAAAAACAGAAAACCTTCTTTATGCTACAGCCCCCAAGAGGTAAGAAGGTAAAGAAAGTGGTCAGGGTGATAGGACTTGAACCTACAACCTCTCCGATCCGAACGGAGCCATCTACCAGATTGATATTACACCCTGAAAGTAAGTAATCAGGATCAACAGCGCATCGCACCGACCCCTAAGATGTGCGCCAAACTCGCCCACAACAATGACAGGGGTGTTGACTGATTACTTTTCAAACTTTAGCGTCTCTGGAAGGATTCGAACCTACGACCGTCAGCTTAGAAGGCTGCTGCTCTTCCTCTGAGCTACAGAGACATTGAACCCTTGTTCTCAATTAATAAGGTAAGTCTACTAATATGTTTGTAACCCCCAAGGGCTCAACAAGTTCCCAAACATATTCCTTTGTAGTGCTCCGCGACAATAATCACTTTCCGTTTAGTGAGTAGCACTCCTCACCTAAACTAAGTCCTTTTTCTCTGTGAACTCATGAAGTCGCGAACATCACTTACCCACAGAAACTCTGCATTCGTATAGAAGTTTAGGACGAACTTCTGTACTTAGGCTGTAGCGGAAGGCTTCGAACCTTCATATCCTTGATTAACAGTCAAGTCTCTTACCAATTAGAGTACACTACAATGTTTTGTGCATCAGCCCCCGCGCTCGCAAATTGAGCTCCCACGCCATGCACTCGACCCGCCTAATATTACTTGAAATAGAAGTTCGGGTCTTACCATCTTTGTTTCCAGTTTTATCTTTCAACAAAGAAAAGAAGTAGTGGCGGTTGAGGTCGCCGCTATGCTCTTAATTTCCTCAACGTTTGAAGAACGACCAAATTAAGAAAAATCGTTCTTTTAATTTTGCGCCTCTCAGCCTTATTGCTGGTTTGCGCTGTGTAAACTATGAATTGTGGCGTCCACGGACGGATTCGAACCGACATTGTCCTGCTTGAAAGGCAGGTTTCCTAACCGTTAGAAGACATGGACATGGTGACGCCTCTCAACAGTATTGTTGGTTTGCGTCGGTGGATGATTTCCACGGTACATCATCATAATGACAGACTTCGCTGTCATTATCAAGCAAAGTTTTATGAAAACGAAACTTTGCGAAGTTAGTATTGCTCTTCCGCTACTCTGGCGAAGGAACCTTTTTATAAAAGCATTTTGTAGAAAGTTTTACTCTGTTGTCGAGTGCCACCTCGACAGCAATTAGTCTCTCATTCTACATGCTTCTTTTGTATGGGTTCGGCAAAGAAATTAATGCTTACGCGCTATAAACATTAGTCCCTTGCATATCTTTCCGGAGAAAGGACTCCTATCCAATTCTCAATCAAGATACCGAAAGAACTGGTTCAAAAAACAACTACAAACAAAGGGAATCGAACCCTCTTCTTCCGGATTGGAGTCCGGATGCACACCATTTGCATAGTTTGCAGCTATTTGGTTCAGGAGGTAGGATTCGAACCTACAACAACCAGATTCAAAGTCTGGGACTCTAACCATTGAGCTACTCCTGAATATTTAGATACCAATTTTGTTCTCTAGCTGTCTTTCTTTTGTGACAGTTTGAACAAAGAATCTGACATTTTTTAATTTCTTTTTCTATTGATTTCCATGAATATCCTTCGATGACCATTCTAGAAATATTTTGAGTTTTTGTCGAAGGATTCACATGATCAAATTCAAGAACAATCGGATCTTTTTCTCCACAATCAACACATGGATGAGTTTGTAAAAACTCAAACACTAGTTTTCTTATCAAGATTTTTCTGGTTTTATTTCTTTCCAAGAATTTGTTTCTATTATTTTCATAGAAACATTTCAAATTTTTCTTATTGCACTCTCTACAGTAGGATTGTAGGAGATTTTTCTCTTGGTTTTTCCAAGAAAAACTATTCAGGTTTTTTTCTTGTTTGCATCTTCCACATTGTTTCATATGGAAATATAGTTTTGAAAACTATAAAATGTTCAAAGCCTTTTGTCTTACCATTAGACGAACCCCGAAAAAATTGGCAGTGGGGATTGGATTTGCACCAATATCCTTATTACGTCGTCAAAAAATCTCGTTCGTATTTGCCTTCAACGCATTGCTCTAACTTATGAGCTACCCCACCGATGGAACGAGAATGAATTGTTGGCAAGGTTTGGAGTTGCACCAAGAAGGATTTTTCACTTACTCATTAGCCTTACTAAGAGTTACCTCACCGAAATGGTTCGAGAGACAGGACTTGAACCTATAACCACCGAGTTCAGAGCCCGGCGCTCTACCAATTGAGCTACTCTCGAATAGTTGAGGTCTTTACCTCACGCCTAGGAAAATTCTTGAGGTTTTCCTAGAACTATTACAGTTCTTAGTGTCTGTATCACTGGTTGACTTTTATCCAAGTCAACGCGGAGTGGATTTCATTTTAGGACAAAACCCACAAAGAGTCCCAAGTTTGGTACGAGCGACAGGATTCGAACCAATTGGTAGCAATCCATCAAAATCGCTTTTGCTACTATTTATTGGAGCGGGCGATGGGACTCGAACCCACAACAACCAACTTGGAAGGCTGGCACTCTACCATTGAGTTACACCCGCAAAAGGAAACTATAATTATGTCAAGAAAACGAAATCCAAAAAATTGGTGTCTGAAATGTAGTAGCCGATGTAGAAATTCTAGAAGCAATTTATGCAGTATTTGTCATTCACAACAATTAAGTGTGAATTTTGGACAAACATATCGAATTGCTGATTTCAGCCAACTTCAATCTAGACACAGATTTCAACCTATACGAAATCATGCCAAAAGAGTTATGAACTCGTCAAACAAAGAAAAAAATTTGCAATGTTTGTGGTTACAACAAACATGTTGAAGTTGCTCATCTAAAACCGATTCACTCTTTCCCCAAGGAAACATTATTAGAAACAGTAAACAACATTTCCAATCTGTTATATTTGTGTCCCAATTGTCATTGGGAACATGATAATGGGTTATTAGATGCAACAACTTCACAATGAAACAATGACACATGATGCAGCAAAGCGTTCATCTTTTTTAGAAAGAAAACGTTGAGCTGCTTCATATGTAGCCCAAGTCTTTGTATCCGGATCAAGAGGGTCCTGCGTATATGGTTTCCGATTTGTTGATCTTTTCGTCACGTAACCATGACAGTCCCAACGAATTACGAACTTGCCCATATAAACCTCAAATCCTTTAATTTGGAGCCCACTATCGGATTCGAACCGATATATCCAACTTACGAGGTTGGTGTCCTAGCCATTGAACGAAGCAGGCAAACAAAACAACTTACCAATTCTTCAAGGACGCTACTCCTAGCAAACTCTACAGTTCACTGTTTTTATTCCTCTTTCGAGGAGTCCGCTCGGACTTCTATGGGTTGGTTTCATTGTTTTTTCACAAACAATCTATCAAAATCGGCAGGGGTCGCTACACCCAACATAGAGTAAACTATATTGAACTCCTTTTCAGGAGGACTCGCTTGAGCGCGGTTCTTATGGATTTGCTTCGATTGTTTTCAGAAATTGTACTACACTCTGTTCGCCGTGGCAGGCTGTAGCTCACCTCTGTTTATGAAACAAACCGACTGCTGATCAGGTTCGCCGAATGTTTCATTGGTACGTCAGAAAAACCATCATGTTTTGCCTTCCCATCATAAAAGAGAAGTTTCGACATGATTCAAACTGTTGGTGGGGATGGAAGGATTCGAACCTACTATTCAAAAGAAACGGTTTTACAGACCGCCGCAACACTCCAACGTTGCCGCATCCCCATTTGACTTCATAAATTTTGTTATGAAGTCAGCTCTATGTTAAACAAATATACTATATTATTCATCGGTAAGTCAATCAAGTTGACGAACCTAGTCCTATTTGGACTCATCTTTTTTTTTCTAGACAACTACTTTCTCTTTCGAGAAATGGCAGGTCGTAAAGGACTTGAACCTCTATCTCCCGGTTCGTAGCCGGGTACTCTATCCATTGAGCTAACGACCCAAAACTAGAGAATGATTTATCACCTTCTCAGACTAAATGTCTCCAGTTCAATAAACCTATACTCGTTCTCCGTCGAGCTTCTACCCGAAGAAGGGCTCTGTTTTTAGGATGATTAGTCCCTTCTTCATAGGGTAATTTGAGCACAAACCCTACTAGTTGATATCACTCAACACGTAGCTGAGGAGGAAGGAATCGAACCTACATAGCCTCTTTCAAGACACAGGTTAACAGCCTGTCGCATTACCTTTATGCTACTCCCCAATATTCAGTTTTCAAACTTCACAAGGAAGCTTAGAATTTGGATGCGGTCGCCGGAACTGCCCCGGTCCATTTGGTTATGAGCCAAATATGCAACTAGTACACCACCCCGCAATAGGTTCAGGCTTGAAATGCATTCTAGAAATGCAAGTTCATTAGATAGTAGTATCACTACACGCTAGCCTGTTAGCGCAACACGGCTCCCACCGCCCGTGATGGGTCGGCTGCCGTAGATACTTGCAAAAACACCGTGAATAGTTAAGTCAACAAATAGAGAGGATTCGAACCTCTTGTTGAGCCGTCGCTCAAAGCACCAGACATTATGACATTTCAGTCATAATCACAGGAATCGAACCTGCCATGTACTCGCCAATCGCTATTTGTTGTTCTTTTGGTACTCCCACCCGGATTCGAACCGGGACTCCCGAAGGAACCTGATTTTGAGTCAGGCGCGTCTGCCAGTTCCGCCATAGGAGCAAAACATTGGTGGATCAAAACGGACTTGAACCGATAACCCCCTGCGTGCAAAGCAGGTGCTCTCCCAATTGAGCTATTGACCCGTTGTACCAGTCTTTCCTGATCGTCCGCCCTTGTTTTGGTTCAGAGCTCACCCTAGATTAAATATGTAGAGAAAAAAGGGAAACCGAGTCCCTAAACAACCACATAAACAAGCAGTCGCGTGTCCAACTCTCTCTACATTTACGCTTTTACGACTCGAACGTACCTGTAACCTACTCATGCATTTTCGATTACCGTGCTCACCCTACACTGAAGCGTAAGCTAAGTTTGGTGGGTCGCCCCGGAATCGAACCGGGCTCGGTCAGATTAAAAGTCTGGTGCATCACCTTGATGCTAACAACCCAATTTTAGCAATCCTTCGTGGATTTCAGCATGACAGTTTGCACACACCAAAATACACTTATCAAGTTCTTTTTGAACTTTTTCCCAAGACATTCCCCAATTTCCAGAAATTTGGAAATCTTTTTCTTTTGGGATCAAATGGTGAAAGTGAAGAGCTTGTTTAGCACGACTGTATCCACAAATTGAACAACAGTTTCCTTTGTATTTGTAGATTTCTTCTTCTCGAAGCCTTCTTCGTCGAGCAACAAGACAAGAATTACAAGTTTTGTTTCTGTGACCTTTTGCCCTATTTGGTGTGTAGGTTCGACCACAGTCTTCGCAAGAAACTTCCATGTCAACTACTATGACACGAAACTCGGTGACTTTCAAGGAAAGTTGGTGGACGCGAGAAGAATCGAACTTCCCACACAGTGCTTGCAAGGCATCGTCGCCCCCTTGGTACATGCGCGCCCATTTACTTACTCTAAGTAAGTGAAGTTGGTGGATCCCCTGGGGTTCGAACCCAGACCGTATCGGTTAAGAGCCGAGTGTGCTAGCCGTTAAACACCAGAGATCCATAAATGCGGTTCGTCCTAATTTTACTTAGGTACGTTTGTCCGCGTGCCTTGATCTCAAAAGCTTGCTTTGCTTTCAAGATTGACAAGGAAAAATGTAGCCCTAAAGGTTTCTCGGCTTACAACCCGAGGTTTCCCTTTCTTCTCCTGCCAGAGAAGGCTCAAGTTTTGGCAGAAACTTGAACAAGAGCGCAGTTTGGAGCGGCAATCCATAGCTTAGTTTGTACGCTGCATGCAAAGATGCAGACCGCCTTTGGATTTTATCTCAACTTAGACCGCGAAAATTTAGGCTTGGTTGTCTTTTCGTAGGACGTCAGTCTTTGTTAGGCTACAAACCGTAGCTACCTACTACTAAGGGTTGGTCAACCGGGCAACTATGAAAACAAGTTCCTGACGATGTTTTCATTAGTACCTATTTTCAGTCCGAGCCTCCAGACAATTTCTGTATAAATCCCTTGTCGCCTGGTCTGCGACGCTGCCCTACAATTGATGGGGTCGGGCGTGCCTCTCTACACTAAAGGTATTTACACTTCCGAACAGATGCTTGCATCTGTTGAATAAAGCGAAGCAAACTGCGGAATCCGAGTCCACACCTTTCGCCCAAGGCTTATCACTACGATACCTGACTTTCCGAAGAAAGCTTCATCTATGATATCCTTGAATAGAGGCGAATGTTCTGCCAGTTGAACTAAGTTCGCTTCAAACTTATTGGAGTTTTACTCCTTGAAATGAGGACAAACTCTGTTTAGCACTTAAACACACTAATTCTAGCTATCGTTGCATACGTCATCGCACTATTGCAGCTCGCGATGCTTCTCTGATAAATCACGCGAGTTATGTTTGTCCTCATTTCGAGGAGATAGATGCATTCTGCTACTGCCAGCAAAGGCATTCCACAGAGGATCTATTCTCCAGAACTTTCTCGTATTTAGTTTTCAACGCCCGAAGGGCAGTATAACCTGCTCACGCCGGGGCGGCTATTGCAGGTTGAAATTTGGTGCCCCGTTTCGCCGGGGCGACGCGCTGTTTCTTGTTTGGGGTAAGTCGACCTTGCCCATTCAAGCGGCGGCTCCATGTAGCCGGAGATATGTGTGAGTTAGGCTTACGTTTCCGTCAGCCGCTCACTCGATATCCCTTCATTCTTTTACTCTAGCAGGTCCGAAGACCATTTTCAACCAATGTCGGTCGATTTTTTTGAGTGCTTTTTAGCACGAAATTGGTGGGCGACCATGGACTTGCACCACGACCTTCCCCATTTACGCGGGGGACGCACTGTTTATACTAGACGCCCGAAATATGAGGAATTTGCTCCCAATTACATCACGTATTTAGCGCGGTTCTGCAAAAGGCTAAATTACGCTTGGATTCGAACCAAGACTTTCCCCAAAAAAACTTTTTTTCAACCGGGAGGCTTCCTTGCCGTCCTCGATGATTTCAATATAACAGACCCCGAGAGGATTTTCAAGGAATGGTCAAAACTTTCTCTAAGTCCTTGATTTCCTTGAGAAATCCCAAATTTCGAACTGTCCTAATTTGGGGACAAGTGGTATCGTTCATGATACCACTCCAGTAGGACTATATTCCAGTCCTGTTGTAATTTGGTCAGAACGAAAGGATTTCAACCTTTATCCTCAGCCCATCCGGGCTGTGCTCTGGCGAATTGGAGCTACATTCTGCTAGAATCTATTTCTTTAGGTTCGAAATGGTGTGCCAGGCGGGTTACGATCCCGTCTTACCTCGGGTCACAGCCGAGTATCTCTCCATTTGATTTCAGGCACCATAGCATGTTCAAAGACATGCAAAAATTGGTCAGGGTAGCAGGGTTCGAACCTGCACGATATTCTCCGCTCCAAACGGAGTCGCCTTCCAAAATGGCGCTTACCCTGATAAAGTAATCATGTCATCACAGCCTGCTCGGAGTGTTGCTTTGATTACTTTTGATTGGTGTTACTGGAGGGATTCGAACCTTCAACCTACCGCGTATCAGACGGTTGCTCCAACCAGATTGAGCTACAGTAACATATTTTATTGTGCTTATGCGCATGGTCATTGTCATCGAGCGAGAACCCTGTGAGTTCATCAACCTGTCATTTCAGGTACCTTGCACAATATTCATTTTTTCCTGTTGTGTAAGTCGAGGCATCACCGGACCTCGGGAAATTAATCCACCCTGTGATTTCAGGGAATGCTTCTACACAACTTAACTTGTTTGGTTTTTTTCGCTTGCCTTCAAATGGCTCGTCCCAAAAACTCCCACAAATTTTAATTTGGTGGCTGTTCTAACAGATCAAAACAGAAGAAAGGTGCTTTTGCAGTTCTTCACGTCAGGTTGCTACTCTCCAGCCATGTCAAGCCTACTTTACTTTCGACCGTGGGCTTTCACGAAATCTTATTCACGCAATCATTCCGATTGGGAATCCACTTTTCGCGATTCCCAACATTCGGTCCTTACAAAGGGCATGAAATGTCTTCATAGCTTGAGGCGTCTCGGACTGTCCGATTGAAAGCTTTCCGATTGTTTGCATGTAAACTTTTGCAAACTCATTATCTGGCAGTTGCAGAATTTGCTTTGCAAATTCTTCTACCGACTTTTCCGTGGAATCACAATCAATTTCGATGTTCATTATCTAATCCTTTTTAGAGGGTTTTTAGTGGTCGGAGAGACAGGGATCGAACCTGCGACTTCCTGCTCCCAAAGCAGGCGCACTACCGCTGTGCTACTCTCCGATTGTTTGTGTTGGAATTTGACCGTGCAACACCTCGGTTACTCCGATATTATTTCACCGCCAGAGCTTGCAGAAATAGTAGGCTTACGACCACCCTACTGTTAGGAGTTGGTCCTTGCGACTGGTAACGATCCAGTTCCTCTTGCTCTTCAGGCAAGCGTGCTGACCATCAACACTACACAAGGATATTTTATGCTATCTTTTCGAACAATCCCCATTTCAGGAGATCAAAGAAGTTTTCTTTGTGGTAAGTCACCACTTCATATAGCTTGAAGATTGAATCATCTGATTGAAGAACCCGAAACTTCAAAGCGTTTGAAAGAACTTGCTCCAAAACAAGAACGTTGTTTGAATTATGCGCTACAAAAACTCTTCGAAACAAGGTTCCTTCTTCAAGATTCTCCATCATAGAGTTTAATTCTTCCATCATTTAAATCCAGTATGAAGTTTCGAGAAGAATAAGTGAAAAGTTTGCCGAACGGATATTTTGGCGTCTCCATTAGGATTTGAACCTAAAACTTCAACTTAGGAGGCTGAGGTGATATCCAGTTTCACCATGAAGACATTTATTTGGTACCCGGTGAGGATTTCGAAACCCCGACCTTCACCTTGTAAGGGTGTTGCTCTGCCTCTGAGCTAACCGGGCATGACTTGACAATTTCTTTGATTGTTGGTAAACAACCTCCGCAAACTGTTCCTGCTTCTGTTTGTTTGCACACTTCGACAACCTTACAAGGTAAGGTTTCTTTGATTTGGGCACAGTTGATTGCTTTGCATAAACACACAATCATATTGAACCTAAATATGGCACGTCGAGCTGGACTTGAACCAACATCTAACGGGTTTGGAATCCGTTGTTTTTCCTTAAACTACCGACGTATACTTTACCACCTAACAACTGCAATCTGTCTCTCTTCAAATTGAAGAGTTGAAGTTTCAATTCCACAGCTCCTTAGATAGGACTTTGCTTGTTCGACTTGCCCAGGTTCAATCAAAAGCTTGAGCCCATGTGCATTTCTTCCAATACCATGAAACCATGATTGGTTTTGACAGAAATTGACAATTGCTTGTTTGGTCATTTATTTCTCTAACTAACGACTCTATATGAGTCAAAAATGGCGACGCTAAACGGACTTGAACCGATATCCAACTCCTAGACAGGGAGGTGCATTACATTATGCTATAACGCCAATCTCTTACCTTCACAGTATCACAGTGAAACGGAAGTTTCAAGCGATGCTTGAAGATTTTGGTGAACGAGGTGAGAGTTGAACCCACATCCCATAGCTTCTGAGGCTATGCGCTCTTCCTGTTGGCGTACTCGTCCATCAACAATCTAACCACATTCAAAATTGCATCTAAAGATGGGTCATTTGACTTTGATCAGATTTATAGTTGGCATTCCCGAACGGACTCGAACCGATACCTTCACCTTGAGAGGGTGACCACCTAACCATTAGTAAGACGGGAACAAAAAGAAACGTATTCAGTTGTCAAAGTAGAAACGAAAAACCCTCCGAGCTTTTGCTGGAGGGTTGCTACACTTCTATACACACACTAATATAAGCAACCCTCAAATGTCATCAATAAACGCAGGCAAGTATCCCTCGACGAGGCTTACTTCGCGTTTTGTTGACCAATCATTTTGATGTATGTTACTCATACTAATTCTTGTACTTACTAAATAGTAAGTTGTATAGTTTTTCCCACCAGCGGGAGTCGTTTTTTCTATCTACAACCACTATACCCTATTGGCTCCAGAATTTCAAGGGTTGTAGCTGTGGTTGTAGTTGGGTCATGTGAGCTTCCTCACTTGCAGTCACAGGTCCCAATTTTGAAACGAAATTCTTTATCCAGCGTTGATAGATTGATGACTTATCATCATTCTTCTTCAATTCTTGACGTCTTGCTTGAACAATTGAAACAAAATTCTCAATTGAATAACGCAGTATTGTTGGGTCTGATGAAATCATGCAAAGACCTGCTAATGCTTGGTCGTCGTCTCCCGTAGCGATTGCATAATCAATCAAAAAATAAAGAAGAATGTGTTCAAGTCTAGAGTTTAATTGAGAACCATCATAGGAGTTTTTTGAATGTTCAAACTCTTTCTTAATTTTATCTGTTGTCATATTCTTGACAACAAATTCATAAATTTGATTTTTATCCTTTTCCGGCAAGGTCATGTGGCGGTCGACATGCTTGGAAAACCTTTTCGCAAATGCTTGCGGATGATTTCCGGAAATTCTCGTAAAGACCATTTCCCTTTTTTCAATGACTTCGGAGAAATCCTTATGATAAAGGATTTTATCCTTGGTGAAACCAATCATTGAAGATTTCAAATCAAACATTGATAAAATTTCTTCAAACGAAGCTTCGTTATGTACCCCGGTGATAAACTGCAAAATAACAGGCTTTTGTTTGAATGTGTTGGTCATTATCTGAATTGTAATTGCGGTGCTTGTAACCCTTACAACTTCAAGACCAAACCTTATTGTTCCGTCATGACTCCCCAAGCTCGGTGGAATGTCCTTTCCACTTACACTAACAGGAAAGATTGGAGCATTCCAATACTTGATTTCCAATTGATTTAATTGATGAATCAAACTGTACAAGGTTTTCATTCCCTTGATAATCTCTTCATCTTCATAAAAGAAGAGATCATAATCAGTATCTTCTATAGAAGTTTTGCTTGAAATCCTGCTCAAACTTCCACCTGCCCACATGGCATTTGAGTTTTGCAAAACTTGCATCAAAATAGGGAAAATATTCAAACTGTTTGGAATACGTTCTTTTCCAAAGAGAAGAATTTTCAATTGTTCATGACTCATCAACCTAAAGTTGAATGGATTTGGATTTTCAAATCCATACATTGGGTGAACAAAAAATTTCGTTGAAATGAAATGTCGTAGTCGCGAAATGGCAACATCCTCTGTTTCAGAGGAATGATCCAGAGATAAAATCTCGTTTTCATTTACAGGATTGATTTCAATGAAATCCTTTTCCAGGGAAAGTTGGTTTTTAGCCTCTTCTAGAAGTTTGAAGTTTTTCTTTGCTTCTAGAAGATGTAGATTGTCAACGTTACTCATAGACTAAGAACTCCAAACTCATTATCACTAATGCTGTAGTATGCTCGCTTAATTCCGTAGCTCTTCAAAACCTCTTCGCAAATTGGACAAGGGCGAGCCAATCCAAGCTCACCAAGAGGAGAGTTAGAAGAACGAAGTCGAACAACAAAAATCTTTGAACCTCGAAGGTCAGTCTTAGAACGAACCTTCAAAATAGCATCTTGTTCTGCGTGAGTAGTTTCACAATACTCATGCTTTGCGATCTTTTGATAATGCCTTACAAAGGCATTCGTTCCAGACTTGTTATATCCGACAGAAAGCACACGTCCACCCTTGACAATAATAGCACAAACATGGTGCTCCAAATATTCATCAAAGGTATGTTGGTCACCAAAACTCTTGGCGAGAAGTAGGTACTTGTGCATGATAGATCAATTATGCACCGAATTTTGGAATATTTCAAGGATAATTTCAAAAGTCAGTCATCTAACCATCCCCATGGATTTTGCCAATGAGGTGTTCGGGTAGAATTCATAACTCTACTATCTGTTGAAGACCCACCAAAATGCCCAGCATTTGAAGGATTTGTTGAATGCGCAGCTCCCCATCCTGATGTTGACTTTTGGGTTTCAAAAGTTTTGACTGTTGTTTGGTTTACGGACATGGCAGCAATCATAGCTCTAGCAAGTTCTGCGCTGCTATCAAAGTTTTGGTCACCTTGTGGGTCGAAAAACAAGAGAGTAATTGCAAGGGACATGACAAGGTCGTCGTTGTAACCTTTCATAGCTTGCGCCTTATTGTTATGCCAAATGAATGTTTTCAACTCTTCAACAAAGCGTCCGGAATATATCTTTAGCGTTTTCGTTCTGAGTGCTTGTTCAAGTTTTACAAGTCCTTCATTTCTGGATTTTACACTCATCATCAAACCTGGGGTGTATGGTTCGACATCAATATCACTAAGCCATTTGGTTCCCATCAAAACTTCTTTTGAGAACTTCTCATAAAATACTTTTGGGTACTTCAATCTTTTCAGTTCAAGATTTGTTGCGATTCCACCACCTTGTTGTTCAGCAATGATGACAGCGTTATTGTATTTTCCACCAATGTCAGCAAGAAGTCTTCCGAAATCATCAGCAGGAAGTTGTCCCTTGAATTCACAAACAACTTCACTTTCATCCATATCAATAACATAAAAAGAAGAGAAGTCCTCACCATCACCACGAGCGACGTCTGCTCCAATGATGTATTTGTGATTTGGAACTTGATATCTCCAGATCCACACGTTTTGATTTGGACCATATGTTGCGAGTGGTGGTCGAATACTTTTCTCTAACCAAGAAACTTGTTCTTCATCAACAAATCCATTTCCAGAACCCTCAAACTTACAAAGAAGCTCTGAGTTGATACCTCTTTGAGAACCGATAGCTCTTGATTGTTCTTCGAACCATTTCTCATTATGTTCTGGATGAACAAACCAAGGAAGTTCAATGGGATAGAAATCATTCGTCTTGTCTTGAGCTCCGACCCAAATCTTATGGAAACGCGTTCCTACACCAGAAGGTGATGAAATCAAAATAACATCTCCTCCGGTAGATAACGTTGGTTGAAGACCGATCCAAAGGTCTTCAAAATCTGCAATCCAGCCCGCCTCATCAATAATCAAAAGAGATACGGCTTCGCCTCGACCTGCATCAGGAGAAGTTGGAATAGCGTGAATCTTTGAACCATTGTCGAACTCAAGTGATTTGTTTGTTTCACTCGTGATGTTTGGAACAACCAACCATGATGGAAGAGACTTGAACATTCCCTTTACTTTTCTAACGAAAAGCTGTGCTGTTGAAAGTTTGGTAGCGATAACAAGAACGTTCTTTTCTCGTTGAAAAATAGCCATCCAAAGTGAGTAAGCAGCAGCAAGAGTAGAAAGTCCAAGCTGACGACTTTTGTTTGTGATAACGTGATTGTTGTTCAAGAAAGCTTGCAAACAATCGATCTGATATGGAAACAATTCAAAAGGAATTGAGCCTTTTGTTGGGTGAGAAATTTTTACGTATTTCTCAATGAAATATACAGGATCAGAACCACATCGAATGATTTCATTCAAATGTTCTTTTCTTGTTTGATTGATTTTCGGTCGCTTCACTTTACCTCTACCATAAAGTTTACACGGAAGTAAGCTCTTCGGGCAGCTACATATTGAGCAGTTGAAAGGACTTCGTAACTATCATCGAGAGAACTTTCAATAAGTTCTAATGATATCTTACCACCATCAGAAAGCTCTTTGTATCTTTCTTCTAGTTCTTTCAAATATGCTTTTATCACATTTGTAGCGTTTTCAAGATTGTACTTCTTCATATAAGAAGCCATGTGACTTGAACTAAAAGTTATAATGGTTATGTAAGTGCCTGAGATCAAGGTTTCATCAACCTGTTTCCAGATGACACTGTCTGTGGTTGCATTTCCTCTTACATTGGAAGAACCCCAAGAACGATCCATGGCTCTTGCTAACAAGTTGTATTTCTTTAAGTCTTTGATCATTATTCAAACCTAGCAGTTGATAAATAGTTCACTTCAATATAATTGTTCGTTTTGAACGGAAACGCCTAGTTTTGAGATAATCATTCCACTTAGGTGAAGCCTGAATTTTGAAAACTACAGTCTGTGGAAGTTGGGAGTGATCTTGTTCTAATTGGTTATGTTCCACTAAACGGTCTTGAAGTATTTGTGATCTATACTCTAGATCACAGAAGTAACAACATCCTAACTCTTTGAAAGATAAACTATCATCTTGTGTCTGCATAGGGAACTTGCAAAGAGGACAAAACAATGGAACCGTGGATGCGTTGCTAGGCATTATCAGAAACACTGTACCATTTTCCATTTCCTTGAAACTATTCATTGGACCTAACTCCTATTTATTTTTGACAGTGCCCTCAGACGGCTTTTGGTTGAATGTTGACACCTAACGAGGTATAGTATAGCATATGAATATATTCTTTGTAGATCCAAATCCAAAAGAAGCTGCTTGTGCTTTATCTGATCAACACGTCATCAAAATGACATTGGAAACAGCACAAATTCTATCAACAGCTTGTCATGAATTAGGTTTAGACAAGTTTGTAAACGGTAAGCTTTATAAGTCAACTCACAAAAATCATCCTTCATGTGTTTGGGCACGTAAAAGCTTTTCTCATTTCTATTGGTTGTTGAACCATGGAATTGCTCTCTCGACTGAATATTCAAGGCGTTATAACAAAGTTCACGCTTCTCAACAAGTGTTCTTTGATATTTTGCACGCCTTAAAAACAATTAAATCAAGCAACAAGTTTCCTAATCAAGGTTGGGAAGACCCGCCGCTTGCAATCAATGAAGCAATTAAACCAGTTGTTCTATCTGTAAAAGATGGTAAAGTTGATGTTGTTGAAACATATCGAAACTATTATCGTACGTGCAAAATGAAGTTTGGCACTGTTCGTATTCGTGATGCTACTTGGAAAACAGAAAAGCCTTCATGGCTTTGAAACAAAATTTGAATTAGAAAAAGCCGGGTCAAGCCCGGCTTTTTCATTTGTCTTTTTTTTGACTCAACTACGAGAACAATCAAGAGACTGCACGAAGTTTTCTAGTTTTGAATATGCAGTTGGATCCGTGTAAGTATCCCTCCACAACTCACCAACTTTTTTAGAGGTTTCTAAATCAAGAAACCCACTCAACTTCTTATAGAAGTAAGCAGCATCCTCGGGAGTTTCACCAACATATCCTAACATAGCAACTACCAAGAATTGTTTCTTGGTTCTGCTGAACTCAACGCCATACGGGATTTTGTTTAGTTTCTTATCGTTCTTTTCCATAATATCTTTCAGATCAAAGGGGTTTTCAGTTTTGCACTTTTGATTTATGTCCATCTCTAACAATTTCCACCAACTGATCGGTGACTTCTTTCAGTGGTGATACGTGTGTGATTATGATGACAGACTTGAAGTAAGCTTTCAAGACATCAAGGAACTCCATGCATTTTTGCAAATTGTCATCATCCAATGAACCAAATCCTTCGTCGATTATGAGAATGTCTGGTTTTGGAAGCGAGGACAAATTGAGTAATGCTACACGGAGAGCCAAAGATGTAATCATCTTCTCTGCACCAGAAGCAAGTTCGATTTCTCTTTTGCCTGATGCGTCTTCTATAAAAACATCCATAGAGTTTGATGAAAGGTCAAGATCCAAACTTACATTGAATTCCTGAATAGACATTAGAAGTTTTTGAAGTTCGTTGTTGATTGCTGGAAGCTGCGTCTTCAAAATCAAGGAAGGAACACCTGTTTTTGATAGAGCGTCAGTCAAAGCTTTTTGAAGTTTCAGTTCATTGATTGTGTCGTTGATGGACTGAACTTGTTCGGAAAGCATTTGTTTCTGAGCTTGCAATCCTCCACGCTGGACAAGCATCTCTTCTTTCTTTGAGAGAAGATTTGCCATCTTGTTCTTATGTTGAAGAGATAAAGATTTCAATGAAGAAATTTTATCAACATCAAATGTTTCAATCGTTGTTTTCTCTTTTTGAACTTCCAATTCGAGGGACTTTATCTTTTCATCCAACGATGACAAACGAAGCAAAGCGTTTTCATTCTTTTGCTCAAGATTCAATCTCTTTTGTCTGTTGCTTTCCAAAGTTTTTGTGATTTTCTCAAACTTAGAAATTTCTTTCTCAACTTCTGTTCTTGAATTTTTCTTCAAGAAAAGTTGAAGGTCACTTACTTCTTCCAACAATGAATTGAACTTGTCTCTATCAATTTGAATTGATTTGGCATCTTCATGCGAATCCTTGATAAAGCGACAGGAAGGAAACTGATCCCCACAAGGAACAGTTTCCAGTTTCTTGACGGACTTTTCTTTGTTTTCAAGTGAGGCTTGCTTTATCTTCTGTTCATTGACACGATCAAGCAAAACTTTTTCTTTCTCTTTGATAATGTCAAATTTTTCATTCAACTCACCAAAATCAAAGAGCTTTACTTGAATTTCATAAGCTGAGATATCCGCACTTATTGCTTCATGTGCGTCAGCCAAAGAAACAAGCTCATTTTCTATTGTCAACTTTTCTTTCTTGAAATTTTCTAACTTATCAATCTTTTGTTGATGAAGTCCCAAATCTGGAAGTTCAAGAGTGTTTATTTCACTCAATTCCTTTTCAGTTTCTTCTTGAAGTTTTGCAAGAGTTTCAATCTGAGTAATAAGGGTTGCCATCTCTTCTGTAAAAGAAGCTTCACTCTTTTCTACTTGTTCAAGTTTGGATTTGGTAATGTCTTGATTTTTGCAACGATCCATAAGAACCGTCAAATCATCTTTGGCATAACCATGCAACTTATCGAAGATATCCAAATCAAGAAACCTTGAAAGAATTTTCTTTCTTTGAGTTGGACCTTCTTCAATAAAGGTATTGATCTTGCCTTGACTTGAGAAAGCCGTAAGAAGAAAATCTTCTGCGGTTCCAATCAACCTTCTTATTTCTTTGTCTGTATCTTCTCTATTGATGGAAGTCAAAGACAAAGGTTTTACAGTTCCATCCTCGGTCAAAACCATTTTGTAAAGCTCAAGAGAAGTGTTTGATTTTTCTCTGTCCTTATCAGTAAGGTCTTCATCCTGCTTTCTTTTTGGAACCATTCTTTCTGTTTTTCTCTCAATGACATATTCAACGCCATTGATATCAATGGTGACTTTTGCACCACCTTCGTTCTCACTTCTATTGAGTATTTTTGCATTCTTGATTGGACCTCGGTCGGAACCGTTATAAAGTCCATACATCAAACTTCCAACAATAGAACTTTTTCCTGCTCTGTTTGGACCAAAAACTCCAACCAAACCAGAAAGCTTTGTGAAATCAAGAACATTGTCTTTTCCATAACGGAAAAGATTGTCAAACTCAAGTTTCTTCAATGACCAAGAAACATCTCTTGTTGCTTCTGGTTCCGAGGCATACAACTTTGCAAGATACTTCTGTATAACCTTGATTGAACCTTCTTCAAGTTGTTCTTGCGTCAACTGATACTTGTCTTTGTTTGACAAGATGAACTCTTTGAAAAGTTCATGAATTACTTTTGGGTTGTTTCGCAAAGATGATTTCTGAATCTGCACGTTGTTTGTCGAGATTGCAGAAAGGTCTTTTTCAACATTCAGTTGTTGAAAAGAAATTTGAAGTGGTTTGTAACTTTGTTTCAATTCATTTGAAAGAACCTGTGTTTCAAGACTCGAAATCTTGCTTTGATGACGAATTCTCATACGAGAACCCGGACCAAGATTTGGATGCTTTTTCTTTAGCGTATGAATTGTCTCTTCCACTGAACCATTCCAATCAACCGTAATATACGGTGTTGGATTTTCCACAGGGCAGAACTGAACACTCCAATCATCCTTGTCCTCAATATCCCAAACAAGAAAACCCTTTTCTTCATTCTCACCGAAGTTCTGTTGAATTAGAGAACCAGCATAAGCTGCCCATGGCAAACTCTTCTTGTTCTTATTTTCTCTCCATCCAAGAAATTGTGAAAGATGAATGTCTCCAAGAAGAAGATAATCAAATCCAGAAAACTCTGCCATGGTCTTCTCGCCATGTTGAAAGTAGAAGTTTCCATCTGTCTTACTTCCAGCAATCGAGCCATGAAACAAAGCAATGTTGGTTTTATTTGGATCGGGCTTTAGTTTTGACCAACCTTCTTTGTCAAAAGGAGAGAATGCATAAAACTCAAAAGGAAAACCTTTGGCTTGAAACTGAACACTGTCCTTCAACAGGAAGTGGTTTTCCAAATTCATTGCTTTATGAATTGGAGAAATAACGTCTTGTCTTGAAGCATTAGCAAGATTTCCATCATGGTTTCCGAGAAGTGTATATGTCGGCGCAATCGAAACCATTTCTCTTATCATCCAAGCAAGTTTGTCAATTACTTCTGGACTGATATTTTGTGTCTTGGTGTGGAAAGTATCACCAGTGTTTATGATGATATCAGGTTCAAGAGCACGCATGAGTTCAAAAGTTTTTTCAAAAACTTCCGTATATTCTGCGTGTCGTTGAAAACCTCTCCAATGAATGTCTGAAACGTGGCAAATTCTCATTATTATTTCCTCTAGACAATACTGCTTATTTTGTCTTTGAGAGTTTCTATCCTAGAATACAGTTTAGCAGAAGCGATCAAATCATTAAACCTACCCAACGGAAGTTCTCCAATATCTTCATATTGTTCTGGTATTTTCAATATCTTTACTTTTATGTTGTATTGAGATAATAGCTTTGCTATTTTTAGTTCTTTTGTTTTTGCATCAAGGTCTAGCGACAAAATGACTTCTGTTTTATTTTCACAAATCCTCTGGAATAGAAGATAGTTCTCATTTAGTTCACTTCCAAGAAGACAGGTTGCATTTGGAATTACTTTCAACAAATCAAATGGACCCTCAACAAGAACAAGTGGCTTATTCCAATTTATGTTCATCTCATTGAAAATGATTGACTTACGGTCTACTTCGGGATTTTTGTATTTGACTCCTCTACCTTTATCCAGAATTTTTCTTGCTGTATAGTAATTCAAATCACCCTCAGAGTCAAATGAAGGAATGATGACCCTGTTCTTGAAATCTGGATGATCAGAAACCATTATCTTCCAATAATAGAGCTCTCTTTCTGTCAATCCTCTTCTCTTGAGAAGATAATCAGTGTGATATCGATATTCTTTTTGGTGAATGGCTAGGAGTTTGCTATTTGGAGGAAGAGTTATTGGTTGGTCTACTTCATCCAATATTTCCTGTGACGACAGAAGAGTGTTTGCGGTCAGCGTGGACTGCCCAAAAGTGAGAAGGAACTCTTCTTTTGAGTTAGAAAAATACTTTGACAAAACAGGAAAAATGTTTGGAGACTTCAAACCACAAACCCAACAATGACATTTGAAATCATCTGTCTTGATTACGAGTTTCTTTTTTGAATATCCAAAAGGTTTCCTAGATTTACAACGAGGACAAAGAACTGAAATGTTCAGTCCAGAATTAGAAATTATGCCTTGTCCAAAGGTTCGTTCAATAAAATCAATTGCTTGACCTTGTGTAAAAACTGGCATACTACCAAATTTACACGAGAACGATTATCATTCAATTGGAAGGTGTGGTTAGTTGTCCGCCGCGACAAATTACCCACGCGTCACAGCGATCGTAGTTTTCTTTATCAAAAACTACTTTTCCTTTATGTTTTCCATTTTTTGCTGTGTGTGTAAGCCAGGGAAAATTAGGGTATGCTGCTCTAACAGCATCAAAGACCTGTTCCTTAGTCGATCGTGTCTTATCGCTTCGATTAACTTTGATCCCTGCTGCCTTGCGCGCAGAATTAACGTTGATATCGTGAATGGTTGTTCCAGAAAATACTCTTCTTGCAATATATGAGACAATGCCATTGAACTTGGCAAGCGTAAATAAGGTATCAGCAGAAGAAAATCCAGGAGAAAAACCTTTAGCACTTGCCTCAACAAAAACTCTCTTTACTTGATATTTTTTCTCAAGCTCCAACAGTCTTTTTTCAATTTCGTCTGCCTTCAACCAAAGACTATCTTGTTTGGCAGAAAACTTGACATGTTCCATGAACTCAAACTGTCCTTCCTTTGTCAAACCAACAATACCAACAACCGCAGTAGAAATATCTAAACCTATTTCGATTTCTTTTTTGAGGCTGGTTTCGTTGATGCTAGTTTCGTTGACACAGTCTTCTTGCGTTTTCTCTTTGTCTTCAACTCTTTCACTTCGTTGAGTTTTTCTTTGTAGACTTTGAGTAATGGAAAAATCATGTCCTCTGTCCAGAACTGATATTTTGCTTTGTTTTGACTTGCCCATACTTCTCCGGCTGCTTTCTTTCTCAAAACGGTTATTTGTTGAACTTTGGCTTTTGGTTTTACTTCAACCATCAAGCAAGAACCGTCTTTGTACCAGACTACGAAATCTGGAATGTAAAATCTAACTCGTTGAGTTCTGTTGCTGTATCTGTAAGCAAGCTTCAAAGTTTCATATTCATATTTTTGAACTTGTGGATCATCATCTAAGTGAAGACAAACAGCCTTTTCCCACAATGATCTGTATTTGATTTTAGAACTGCATTTTGGTGAAATGTGTTCGCCTGAATGATATCTCTTTGACATTACATATTTAAGTATGTGAGGTAACAAATCATTTGAAAAAGGCTCTGTTCCGCTTATTTTTCCTTATGATACTGACCGGCAGTTGCATGGTCAGAACCAGAGAGCCTCACACTGAATACCTTCTAAATGCACAAAGACAGCCCCTTTGGTGGTCAAATCTTCCAATCAATGTCTACTTTGATCTTCACACAATGACGGAAGACCAAGTTGTTTTGTCACAAACAGCATTTCATCTTTGGAATGGTGCAATTGGTCATAAAGTCTTTGAAGTCTTCCCTCAAACAATGGAAGCAGATCCAACTTTGATGACTTCATTGGATAATTCTATTTTTGTTACAGTTGACCATCTTAGAAGAGTTGGAGGAATTCAAAGACTAGGTCTTTGCCAATATGACTTCACAGAAGATCGTTTTGGTCAAGAAAACGGAATTCGTTCCGTGACAATTCTTCTTCATGACGAACTAGAATGGCATGAAACCATGTTTATCATGCTTCATGAAGCTGGTCATGCTCTAGGACTGAGACATGATTTGAATCAAAGGTCAATCATGTACAAGGCTCCGATGGGAAGTAACATGGAGTTTGAAGAAAAAGACCTTGAGTTTATCAGAACGCAGATCACAGTGTTAGAACTAAGGCAACGTGGCTTTCGTGAAGCCTATCAATAGCTATACATCTTTTCAAAATATAGACTTCCAAAAGCACTAATCGTATTTTCCACTTCTTTTGCAGGTTCATTGATACTAGACACAAAAGAATTGTGTTTCTTCATCAAATTCTCAACTGGAACGGGGATTTGGATTTTGTACTTATAATTTAGTGGGTTATTTTTGCGATTGCTTTTGTTTCCTTTGCGGGGAAGAGTTTCTCTATAGTCTTCTGGTAAGAACTCACGATCCCAGTCATTTCTTTTTGTGAAGATGTAGGTCCAAATCTTTTTTGCAGCGTTTGTGATTCCAACAGTATCTCGAACAATCCATCCTCCCAAAGAGGAAAGAAGATCATACATAAAAGGACCATATGAATGTTCGGCAGCTACAGTATCGACTTCATATGCGTCGATTGGGCTTTCATAGTTGGCAGTAAAAACTCCAAAAACAACGCCTCGGCGTATATCTTGTATAGCCTTTCTTCGGCTTTCATGGTCTGTAAAAACAGGATATGTGTCAAACACTTTCTTTACTTGTTCCGGGGAATATAAAACAGCTTTCATTCTTGTTGAACCTTTGTAAACAAACAAAGCCAGATTTTGCTGCTCTATTTCTTGAACTGACTTTGCTACTTCTTCAAGATCACCTTCAAAAATAAGTTGTTTGATTCCAATCATTAGAAATCCATTCCAATCTTGAACATGATTTTATCTCCAGTCTTTTTCACAATTGGTTGAGCCATTTGTGTTTTCATGATGATGTTCATGTTGTCATCATGAATATAGACGTTTGTAACATACACAAATTTTTGATCAATCTCGTTTACATTTGAAGAAGCTGACAGAGACATGTATGATGGATTACTTGAAGAGGTGTACATCAATGGATAAGCTTGCAAAGAATATTTTGCGACATGAATATCGTTACTTCCCTGAAACCCTATCTCAAACTGTTGCTCGCCAAGAAAATACAATTGGGGAGCTTTGATAAGCACAATTCCTTCATTGTAGAAAATGTTTCCAACTGATGCCCATGAAGCATGATGACTTTCCGTATCAGCTCTATACAAATTTCCAAATCCATCATCTTTGATTAGAACAGACATACCAGCCGAAGAACTTAGCGATGTGTCTTTCAATAAGAAAGTTCCTGGTTTGATTTGTTGACCATAAAACATGTTTGAGATATCAAACAAAACAACTTGATTTGAAGAGGTATCTCTTGTTCTGTGAAGGATGGCATAGCTGTTTGGATTTGCTCCCGCAATATTCTCTGGAGAGGCTCCTATCATTTCATCAACGATTGAACTAGAAAGTGCGATTAATCCTTGAGAAGTGTAAAATTCTCCGATTTGGTTATTCAATGAAATCCAACCGGGATTATAAACACCAAGGTCATTCAACGAAGAAGATGGCGACAAGGAATTGATCAAATCAAAATTTGGAACGAACTTACCATTGTCACATGGGTAAGCAAGGTATTGACGATATCTGTTTGAGCCCGTCGTATACAAGAATGCATTTGCTGTAAGTTCAGTTGTTGTCGTTGTGGAAATAATACTTGCAGACAATGCCCACAATCTTGGATAGTAACCTCTTACAAACTCTCTTGTAAAATTCTCAAGGTTCATGTATTGACCACCAACCGAATATGCGATAAATGGATTAAATGGAGTTGTGGTTGTTCCATCTCTTTCTTGAAATGGCGTTGTAAGAACTCCACCAAAGCCATTCAACGATTGTCTTGTTGGTGCTTCTCTCGTAAAAAAAGGAGGAACATAAAACTTCAAACTTCCAGAAGTTGTCGAAGCTCCACCTGAAACATACATAGAAATTTCATGATCCAACAAATATTTGTCAAATAGTTTCAAATCATGTATTTCAGCACTTAGTGGATTTGAAAATGCAAATACTGTAGGAGCAAACACTCCATCAGTTGTATCAAGTTCCAACAAACCTTCTCTTGTTGCTGTATCAGCAGCAAAAAATCTACTCAGAGCACTTGTTCCAGTGTTTGGACCGTTGTAATAATTTCCTATACACAATACAGAGGGTTCTCCATATCGATAGGAGCCCATATCAACACTTCCGGTACTTCCAATGGAGGAAGTTGGCAAGACAAATGTTCCAGCCTCCAGACCGTTTACAACAAATGAACCAGAGCCAAGATTGTATCTATCTCCCCATCTAACAGTAACATGGTTCCACTTATTTCTTTCAAGAACGTTATCATCTGAAAAAATTGTATAAGTCCCAGCGGTAGCTAGTGAAGGAGAAACGTTAGCACTGGAAGAAAGTTGTAACAGTAATCTGTATTTGTCTGGATATCCGTTTATGTCTCTATGGGAGCCTGTGATCAAAGATAGAGCATATGCGCCCGTAAGATGCATAATTGTTCCGGCTCTATATTCATTGCCAGGATTGTCTGTTGTTTGCACCGGCTTGATCCAGAAATCAAATGAGAATGCTCCTGTTACACCATAAACTGATGCACTTGGATCATTTCCAACTGAGGCAGTTGGATTTGGGTATAGAAGTACAGCGTTACTTGGAAACATTGAACTTGTTCTAAAGTTCAAGCAATGATAGTTTGAAAATCCATAATGTGCTGTTGGATAGTTTGCACGATAAAATGGCATCAACACCTTTGAAGTTACAACTTTAGACTGATAAAGTTTGTTCAAAGTAAAAGGAGGGTTATATCGATAGATTTGAAGTTGTTGTCCAAGTCTAGCGGAAGTAGTTTGAGAATTAACTTCACCAAGATAAGTTTGAAGTTCACTTTGAATATTAGAAGAACCAGTATTTCTAGTTATTTCCAACCGTAGTGTTTCCAAATTCTTATCATTGAAGATTGAACCTGTGAACATCGAAAGAGGAAAGACTTCTTTTTCAGAAGCCGATCGTCTTGAAAACAAATTGACAGCACCCGAAACTCCAAGCGATGATGAAATAAAGCTTCGAGAAGGATGCGTTTCAATTGTAAAGACTTCAAAATTATCAGGTGTTATTTTGTGCAAAGACATAACCCAACTCCCTCGATTTCAATAATCGAGGCGAAGTTTTAGAGTTACATCACGCTCATTGTCTTTCAAGATTGGTCGAGAGGTTTTGCCAACAGCAAGCAAGTTGTTGTTTGCATCATAAAGACCAACAGTTGTGAAAAACACAAATGATTGTTGAGTTTCTTCTTGACCTTCGTCGATTACAACAATTCGATTATTTTCATCCGTATATGTTGGGTTTGATGAATAGTTGAACTCATCGGCACCGAGGCGAACAAAGACATTTGTTGTGTTGATTTCAGTAACATTCTGGAATGTCATTGCTGTTTGTGCAGTGGATCCAGAAGCAAATCTTGTAAATGCAAAGTGGTCGACAATATCATCGATACTTGCAGAAGCCAAGAAGTAGATCATTGATGAAGAGAAGTTTGGAACAACGCCAGCAACATTCACTGCATCAATTGAACCAGAGATACTTTGCTGCATATCAAATGAACGAGAGACGTCAAATACGGCAATGCCTTGATCCAAGAAAAGAAGTCCAACCATCTGTGATGTGTCAGCAGAATCAACGATTGTTGAGACTTGCCCACCAAACTCATATTCTTTGTTCTGGCTCGAACCAATATCACTGTAAATCTTCGTCGGACTTCCTCCAGAAACAGGAGAAAGCATATTTGCTCCGGCAAGTTTTGAAGCTGTTGGAAACACTCGCATTGCAAACGTTTCTCTTTTCATTCCATCACGAGCAAAAAGTCGTTTGAAACAAACAAACATTGCTTCATGAATTTCAAAAGTTGAAGAACCGGATCTCATTGTGAAGATTTGATCTTCACTTCCGAGAAGTTTTTGAGCAAACGTTCGATAGAGATCAAGTTTTTCTCTCATCATCAAAGATGATTGAGGAAAAAGATACTTTCCATTCGAATCGATTGAAGCATTTGTAATGCTCATGATTTGACTTCCTGTAGATACTCCAACTGTCAAATCTAAAATTGGGTTTGCTGTTTGAAGAGTAAAGTCTTGGTCAAAGACCGTTTGCCACAAAGAAGATGTTACTCCGGGACCAACACCTCCAGTAACAAAAACTTGATACTTCTTTCTAGTTGTGCTCTCAGAGATATCTTGATCAACAACATCAACAAGTTGGTTCAAAAATGAACGAGAACGTTTGATATCCTCATTTGATAATGATTTGAAAATAGCCATTCTTTATTTACCTTCAGGAAGATTTACTGATTTGAACCTCAAACTCTTTTACAGCACCAGATTGGATTCCAGAAACTTTTACGAAAGTTGAAATTAGATTTTTATTGTAAGAAGCTCCGAAGATTGTGAATTGTGATTCAGAGATTGCTTTTGTAGAAACCGTGAAAGAAACTCTTGAGCCACCCAAAGATGTTTCTCCAGCGTCACGTGGAATGATATACTTTGCTCTTTGTTGTGAGTCAACATCGTCCGCTGCTCTTCCAGAGATTTGCAAGAAACGATTATCAAGTTCAATGACAAATGACTGATCTCGAAGTTCAATGTCGATCGAACTTTCATTCGTAATCGTTTGACTTAGGCTAATGTTTCTACTTCTAACCGTGGTGTTTCCAATGGATAAAACTGTAGAGGTGCTATCAACACCTTCTCCCGTAAGAGCCAAACTTGGAAGACGTAGTAGATTTGGGTTTGAAACAGAGACACATCGATACTTCTGTGCAAGAGATTGATTTGTTAGAGCTTCAAAAACCGGAGTATTTTTTTCGATTTTTTCTTTACCAACAGTTCTTCCATATTTCTGAATGATTGAATAGTCGACCTCTTCATCACTGATTGCAAACTTGACGATTGAAAAAGAATTGTCGCTACGAGCGATCAGTTCTCTTCCTTTATTAGTTAGAACTGCATCAAGAATGATGTTATTTGTGTCGTTTTGAAGTATTCCCACTATGAACTCCGATTATTTGTCATCTACTAAATAGTTCATTTATGAACTTCTACGGTCTTCAACTTTCATTTCGATTGTTTGTTCTTGTTGAAGATCGATGTTTATCATTTGAAGTTTGTATCTTGTGTTTGGACCTGTCTTGATAAGACGCAAATCATTTCCGTTTGCATCATAAACTTTCAGATACTCTGGATCGAATACAATGTCAATTTTTGAATGACCCTCGTCTTTGATTGTATCAACAAAAGTATCTTGTAATAAGAACATATTTGGATATGGTTTTGGAGCACCTTCAGGAGAAATCATTCTCCTTACCAACTTGTTCTTCACAACATCAAATGAAACCTCAAACTGAACCGAATATGGAGAACTAAACTGATGAGCATCTATCGCACAAAGAGCATAGATGAATTTGCTTCGTCTGGTAAACTCTGGATCAACAAAGTATCCAAGTGGATTTTTCATTTTTTCTACAAGTTGTGGATCAGGAGTTTCAAATCTGAACGGGCTTGGAACAAGGCTGTCATCAAAGTCGTACATCTTGATCAATTCAAATGGTTCATTGATTGTTCTTCGTCTAAAGACTTGGAAATATTTGATGTCTCTTTGAGTGTTTACAGGGAAAGACCAGTTCAAATACAATCTTTCATTTCCGTAATCCCAGTTCAATTCAAAATCAACAGGAGCAGGTGGTCCGACCTTTTCTTCTGTCGTTACAACCTTCCAAGAAGAGTAAAGAGAACCTAACAAGAAATCAATAGCAACCACTTCATTACTGTCTGTATCTTGTGCTCGAAGACGAACATAAACTATTGTTCTAATTCGATATCTGTAAGAAGTTCCATATTTGATTTGACGATCAATCGTAGAAGATGCAAAAGGATTTTCAACAACGATTGAGTTTTTTCTCACAGGACCATTCGAAGTAAGTTCTTCTTTTTCAATGACATAACCGATTGGCTGAACAATTGTTTTGAAATCTGTTTCATCAATTGGTAAAACACTCAAATACTCAAGAACCTCAAAATCATAATTTTGAGCATTCATCAAGTTGCTTGGATTTGCTAGAATTGCTGCTTTCTGGTCTGTTTCTGCCAATCTTTGAGCTGACAGTAGATCATCAGTTAGAAAGCGTAATGTATTTTGAGTATTTCCTTTGAGAACATCAGCTAGAACATTTCTTGAAATTTGAGTTTTTACACTAACATCCTTGATTGAATTGAGTATTGAATTCAAAAAAACTTGTTTGTTGTCATTATTCACAAACAAATATTGACTATCAATTTCTTGTAAGTTTGCAAGTGTTGTAGCAAGAAAGTTTGCAGAAATTTCTTCATCAGTTCTTTCATTTAGAAACTTGGCAACATCTAAAGGAGATTTTTCTGGCTTGAAAGGATTCGGCTTTGTTGCTGTTCCTGGCACTGTATTTTGTTGCCTTTGAACATCCTCCAAGAGACGTTTCACGTAAAACTTAGCTCTTTCATCATAGAAACTATCTTGGACTTTCACGGTACTGAATTCATCATTTGAAAATTGATCTTCGCCTTGGATTTTATCAAGGTTGTTTCTGATGCTTGCATCAACTGATTGAACATTGCTTGTGTATTTGACGACTGGCGTCCATGAAAATCTTGTAAAGCGAGGAGTAAATCTACGGAAATTGATTGAATCAATCTGATCGGAAGAAAACTGTTCTGGATTGAGGCGTTCGATTGCCAAATCTCCAGGAATATCTCCACTGTCATTCAATCTTTCATCCGTGGTAAAAAAGATGTAATTGAAGTCTGCCTCAAAATTTTTAACTTCAGGAGTATCAACAACAGCAAATTTTTTGGAAGGTAATGAAATAGCCATTATGCACCCCTAAGTGTTTCTACAGTAAGAAAGAAATCATCAAAACGTAAGTCATCTTGTTTTTTCAATTTCATTATTCCTTGAGTTTCAAATAGTGCTTCATCAATCAATGAAAGAAATTCTCTCTTTTCAAGGAGGCGTCGTCCACTTTCTGTCAAACGAGTTGCCTCAACATCTATTTCAAAATCATCAACATTCAAAAGAAATGTAAATGTTCTATCAAACTTCTTCGGACTAATCACAAGCTCTTGAACGTATTCTGGTTTGGACAAAATGTTTCCAAATGAAATCAGTTGCAACATGTCTCGAATTTCAACAGGTACACTTTCGTTTGTTAGAAGTTCGTTGACATTTGTTGAAGGAAGATTGTATCTCATATCATTTCGAATGTAATCCAAAACAAGATTTGACAAATCAGGATTGAATTCTGCTTCTGCTTCATAAAGCGGATTGTAAGTAAAGTTTCTCTCAGTCAGGTCTATTCCAGTTACTATATTCATATATTCATTCAAAAGGTTTGATTGAACATGATTAGAAACCATCTGTCTTATTTCGAATGGTTGAAGGAAATTGTAAGAAGTTGAGTTTTGCAAATCTCTCAAGTTTACTTTTTGTCCGTCTGTTTTTGACAAGTCTCTAAGAGTAATTGTTTCAAGAAGTCTTTCAAAGTCATAAAATCTTCCATTTCTTTCCAAGACAAAAGATGGATCTTGATAAAGGCTCAAGTCAAATAACAATTTTTTAGGCTTGAAGACAAGTTCTTCTCTTCTCAAATCACGTTTGTAAACATTGATTGAAACAACGTCAAATTCTTTGTCAACAAAACTTGTTCTGGTGATCGCGTCTCCATTAATTCTATCACTAATTTGATTGGTCATATTTTGAGGAAGTCCAATTGAGACTACTTTCAATTTTGACCTTTCATTACCAATGTCTTGAAGTTCCTTTTGAGAAAGAAAAGACAGCAGCGCATTATAAATGTTGTTTTGAAAACCATCAAAGATAACAAAATTGCTGTTTTGAATTTGCCTTCCTCTTGTTACTTTTCTTGGATTTCTGTCTGTCATAGACAGAAAATCTTGATAGATGTTCTCCATTGTATCAACTTGGGTTCTTGATTTCAACAAACTCAAGTCCTCTTCTTGATTTCCCAATGCAAGGAACTGTTGAATGAGATTGGTTGTAAGATTCGAAGAAACTTTTGCTTTTCCATCCATTAGCATTGCTTCGATCTTTTCAAAGATATGCAAGAAGTTTTCAACAATCAAATTCTCCGTTGCCAATTTATTTCTAATTGAACGGAGGGAAATGAAGTATTCAAAACCACGGAAAATATCCGGACGTAGAGCAATATCTCTAAAGAAACGATCATTGGCTCCAATGTTCTTGAATGTGTTGAGCATATTTGTGAAATCCGCCAGAGATTTCACATTTGTTCCTGCTAATGGACTACGTAGTGCATCCACCAAAAGATTTGAAGGCAGCACAGATTTATTCAAAACGTTTGAGACAGAAGAAGCACCACTGGTCCCCTCGCCAGAAGAACGGAATAATAAGTTGCTATTCGACAAAAGAGTATTTGGGATAATCTTTGGGATGGTTGTGCCTGCTAATTGCCCTGCAAAAGTGCCTAGTGGAACATAACCAATTAGAGATACTTTCGGGGTGGCAGCGAGCTTTTGTTGAATAATATTCTCCAATGATCCTATAATCAGACCATGCATATCGGTGGCGTGTTCAATTTTGAATCCTGATGATGCAGAATTCTTTGAAAAGGATTGGAAAGAGTATTTCTCAAGAAAAGAAGCAAATGTTTCAAAAATCAAAAGAAAGATTGTTGTTGATGACAAGAAATTAAATCTTGTTCTGTGGCTAAGATCATTCAGTAAGTGAACTGGGTTTGCAATGTCAGAAGCCAGTCGATATGTACTTGTGTACATATCAATGATTGCTTTTATCGTGTTGTTTGATGAAACTCCAGATGCTTCAACACTTTCAACAAGAGTTGAAGTTATTGCACCATCAGCAAGACTTAGAATGTTTCCATTTCCAAAGGAGCCAAGCAAGGAAGAAGGAATGTTTAGTTGCAGATTTGATAGTTGATTTCTCAACGTTCCATTTAGAACATTGATTTCCAAAGTGTTTGTTCTTCTAGAGGAAGATCGTGTTGTTGTAACAAGAGTCTTTACTCTTGCTTCGATATCACTTGCAAGTCGACGCAACAATTCACTAAACTCAACAGTTCGGTCTGAAACAAATGGATCTTCCCCTGGTTCCAAACGAACAAAATTTAGACTTGAAAAAGTTCTCTTTAGGTCACTGATGAAATGTTGGATTGAACCACGTTGTTCTTCTTCTTTGGAAGAATCCAGTGCTGCAAGAATACAAAACTGGAACAACATGTTTTTCAAAACAAGGTCTGTGTTTGAAAGTTTGAATACAGCGTTTATGATTAGTTGATCAGTGTTCAATGAATTCTTGTCGACAGTTCCCTCAATACTTGCGCGAAACATTGAACTGAACATATCAAACAAGTTATCTGGAACGAGTCCTGATGAAATCTGTTGATCAAGTTGAAGAAGTTTTGTTATTGAGTTTCTTACAGAAGAACTGACTTTTACATATCTAGAAACAAAATCAGTGTACGGTTGAATGTTGAAGCCTTGAGCAGGAGTAACTGACTGAACAATAGTTTCAGCCAAATATTCACTACCCGGTACATATGTTTTTTTCACACTTTCAAAGTCAATGTATTTGTTTTCAAATGGTAAAACTGCAACATCTTCATTGATATCAATTCGGAAAATTGAAGCAAGAGAACCTTCTCCAAGAGGCGCATCAAAAATGGTTGTATTTACCGTTCCAAGAATATTATCGAAAGGATTACCTTCTGTTCCCTGTCCGAAATCTCTTTGAATGTCATTTTGAATTTGAGTAGTTCCCAAACCTTTTGAAACTCTCAGTTCTTTTGATAGTAGGTTGATTAAAAGTTTGATCTTATCATCAGGATTTACTGGAAGACTTGAAACAAATTGAGAAAAAAATGATGTTTCTGATGCGTTTAGTGGTTCAATTGGAGAACGAATTGAATTTACATTGAACGTAAAGCCATCGGTCAAATCATATGTTGTGTCTAGTGTTACTGGTGAAAAATTACTTGGTCGATCGGTATCAACAATATCAAATAAGTTGTAGGAGTAATTCTCCAAGATTTTTCTCAAATCAAAAGTCATCTGAAGGAGGATTTTGCTTTCAGCAAACTGGTTCCAGTTGTCTTCAGTGAATTGAAGATGACTTGTAAAAAAATCCTTCAAAGTTTTGAATTTCTTTGTGTCATATACAGAACTTGGATATTTTTTGATATCCAAGGCTTTGTTTACAACTTGGACATTTGAAAGAATCTGATTGTAAATCTTTAGACTTTCTCCAATGTTTCTTATTCTTTGATCATAATCAGAACGAAGTCGAGACAAGTTTGCTCTTCCATTTCTGGAATTCTCCAACTGTTCAAAGATGTAGACAAGTGTCTCAAACCTGATTTTTGATGCTTGATATTGGAAATCAATTAAGTTTCCAACTCCAGTCAGTTGTCCATTATTGAAGGCTGAAAGAAAGTCTGTAACGGTTAGAATCTCTGGACGGTACGATGAGATTCCATCTTTTTCAACTGGAACAAAAGAACCGTTCAAGATAGTGTTTCTAGAAACATCAAGCGTGTCTGTTGATAACTCTCTAAAGTCACGGATTCTGGAAACAACATCAACTCCAGTTCGACGTCTCAATCCTTCCAAAACTTCAACAACACCATTTCCTGTAATTCTTCGATTGACTTGATCTTGCAATGGAGCAGAAGAAATATCTCCAATTTGCCCAGCAACATCGTCTCTCAATCTAGAACCAGTAAATCCAGAAGATGATGGACTTTCTGCCGGTGTACTTGATGGTGTGCTCGATGGTCTTGGTAGGTTTGGAATAGGAGTTCCAGTGACTTGAATTCCTCCAAGACTTGCTCCACGTCCCCTAACTCCTAATCCGAAATATCTGGTCATTCTTTCACCGTTATTCTACCACAACCGTATTTGTTTTTACTTCAGCGCCTCGTCCCTGATCTTGATAAACTGGAATTATGATGTATGTCAATCCACCCTTTTCATTGTTTGTCAAGTTGTCCAAAAATCTGAAATGGTTTGTGTTTCCGAGAGCATGAGATTTTCCAACGACTGTTCTAATCCCAAGAACCTCAAGAATAACTATGAAGTGGTCTATTTTCTTTAGAGTTCCTTTTACATTCCAAGAAATTAGAACCTTTGAGTTTGAAATTTTTGAAGCAACAGCCTGTTCAACAATTGGAATGTTGTCAGCCAAGGAAACTGTTGTGGTTGTAATGTCAACTACGTCACCGAAAGTAAAATCACTTTCCGCAAAGTTTCTCTTTCTACTTTCAGGAGTTGAAAGAGTTCCTTGGTTGAGTGCCAACGGATGTTTCCATTTGAATGGTTGATAAGTGTATCCTCTAGAACCAGAAACAGTTGTTCTAATTGATGACAACAAACTGTCCGTTGCTCTTAGGTAAGTTGTCACTTTGTATTGATAGCGAGCTCCGGCTTCAATTGGTTTTACTGATGAGTTTTTTTGATATTTCAAGTCTGAAAATGATGGTTCTCTTATCACACCAAAATCCTCAAGTTCACCAGTTACCATATTGAACCTCTCAACCTTGTATGAAAACAATTTTTGAAGTTGAGATCGGTCTGCCTGAATAGCGTCTGCGTACTCTGTGAGCCCCTGTGAGGCGAGTGCATTTTTCACAAGGTCAATCTGCCCAGGAATTATCTCAGAGGTTATAGAGAATGTTGTATCGTATTCGTTGCCCACTGTAATGACAGTTGGAGATAGTATTTTTGTGTTGACAATGTTGGAAGAGATTGGTTTGAAACCAATTGTTGAAGTTGATGTCGAATCAACTTCAAAACCGTCTTTATAAATCATCCTGATTTTGTAGTCATAAATTTTATCAAGATTGACTGTTGTATCTTCAAAAATAAGAGGAGCGGAACTTTCATCGGTGATTTGAAAAATGTTTGAAATTGTAGAATACTTGGTTTCTTTGTTGCTTAGATTTTTTCTCAAAACGCACCAAGAAATTGGACCTGCTGGCATCGAGCGAACTTCAACTTTTACACCGTTTGAAAAATTTTCTGTGTTGATAGAAACAGAAGATGGTCTTTGTTGTCTCTTCTTGTTTGACAAAGAGAATGAATTTTCAACATCTACAAAAGCAGAAGAAAATTCGGCACCCATTACACCGTTTGTTCCAACCGGAACAGCTCGATAAATCGTTGGTGACAATCCGGGCAAAACATCCAGAACTCTAACATATTCCGCTCCTTGAACAGAATACCTTCCAACCTCAACAAAGCTTTCTTCGGAAGAAGGTGCGTCTTTCTTGATTTGTTTTCTATAGAGAAAAATTTGTGTTGCAGTTGGATCAACTTGCTTTAGGGCAATATCAACAAAGTTGTTGTTTACTCTTGGAAGAACCTCAATCATCGGAGCTTTTGTTGGAATGTTTAGATTTTCAACATTCTTCAAATGTGGAACATAGAAATTATAGATACCTTGAACAACATTCTGTTTTGTTTTGTGAAGTAAGGTAAAATAAAAATTGTCTGTATTCAAATCTCCAACTGGAATAAGAATATCAAATGTTGCTGTTAGAAAATATGTTTCTTCTTCAACAGGCATCATCAGGATTGCATCAGGCGGAAGACTGCGAAGAGCATCCGCAGTTCTATCATTCAGCAATGATCCAATGATTGAGTTCTTTTCTCTATCATTCAATCCTTGACTGATTGTCATCAACTTCTTTGGAGTTTTAGGTATTGTTCCATTGAAAGAAGAATTTGCAGTTCCAACAGTAAATGTTGGAGAACTGAAATCGGCTGGATCACGTTTTGTATCAAACAAAACCTTGTTCATGTCACTTTTCAAAACTGCATTATTTGCTGTTCTTGTTGAGGTGACGATATTGCGTGAAAGGTTGTTTTCCAAAATAGGTGCAGAAACATTTTTTGACTGTAGGTCACCAACAGCCACGGGTTTCAATGTTCTTTTTTTCAATACAGCACTTTTATCAAAAGCATTTTGTATTTTTCCAATAGCGGTTTTTGGGAAAAAGGCAGTAAGATCAAGTTCCTTTGAAAAGAATGCCTCAATTTTAGTAGACCTTGCCAAATCAATAGCAGAAGGTCTTTGAGTTTGAAGTTCCTTTACGATCAAATCAGGATTGAAGTTTGGGAAAATTTTTGGCTCAACTTTTTCATAAGCCTTTTCTCTACCGAGAAGAGTAACGGCAAATGACTTCTCTGCAAGAATTTTGTTGAAGTTGAAGTTCAATCTCATTTTATAATGAAAATATCCATCCTTGATTGTTTCCAACGTGATGCCATCTTTGGCAACATTCAACAACTCATTCTGTTTTTTTAGTTTGACTTTCATGGTAAATTCTTTAGCTGAGAATGATGGTGAACATGTTCACAAATGTGTCAACACCGTAGTTGTCTGTGAAGACTTTACCTGCGAAGAGCACTCTTTTCGCCACCGAGTTTTTTCCGGGAAAAGAACCAAAATCAATAACATCAAGCTTTCGAGTTTCACCATCTTCGCCAACCTCAAAAAACTGAGCGAAGAAACGATTTTTCTTTGAAGTCTCAGTGAAATAGATTGTTCTACCGTAACCGCTGTTTATTCTAGGTGCCAAATCATTTTCAAGTTCGTCTATAGTAAGGATCGGTGCCTGATTTATTCTTTCGTAGTTTCCTAGTGGTTCATTAGTTGAAGAACCAAGACGTCCCTTGTTGACAGGCGGCAAGAATTGAAAGTTTGGAATATGAGACAACCTTTTATCTTGGAAGAAACCCTCGACTTGGTTGATATCAACTTCTTGAAGATCCACTTCTTCAATTGGATTATTGTCAGTGATAATGAATGGTTCTGGAGAAAGTGGTCCAACGATAAACTCATCACGATTTTCATCAATCAATTCTGGTGAACCAAGAATACGACAACGCTTGTAGTTTTGAAGAGAACTTCCAAGCAGAGTATCCATTTGAGAAAGGTAAGCTTGACCAGTAAGTGTCTCTTGTGTGCCAGACACAGTAATCATGATTTGTCCAGGAGCTACAGAAAGAGTTGAGGATGTAATCCCGAACAACGAGTTTGCAAGAGTTTTGGAAATCAGTCTACCGCTATCATCAGCTTCAAAGGTTATCGTATCCTGTGGAAGAGAACAAATTTCCAGTTGAGGTCTGTCAATAGCTTCGAGACTTCCTGAAACAATCGTATCCTCATTGTAAACTGCTGTTGCATCAGAAAAAGAATAGAACTCTGCACGCAAACGACCCTCCGCCAACTGCCTTTTTCCTTCGGCGGTTAGAATGGTATCGAGAAACCTTGTTTTTGGGTCGAGAAAACCTGACATACCTTCTAAATATTATGGTTTCAGCTTTCATGGTTTTCTTTCTTCTTTTCATTTGAATGCATTTTTTGAAAAAGGCGTCGGTCTGTGCTACGCCTAAACCAAGGAGAATATTATGTCCGTAGAAAATCTCGAATATGCCCTCGCGACCCTTGAGGATGCCCTAAACGATCCTTACGCTTTGGAGATCGACCGCCAGGTTTTGAAGGATTGTGCCGATCAGGTGAACATTGCCCTGTGGCTTTTGTTCGTGGAAGGAATGAGTTTCTTCTATTGGGACCAGCTCGATCAGCTCAAATTGCTCGGGGTTTCTGCGAAAGAGTTGGATCTTTTGAAAACCATGATCGAGCTGCTTCAAAAGCATCCTTCATCGCAATGATTACAGTGAAGACGGAATTACAGTTACACTGTATTTGATCCCATTTCTTGAAAAACGACCAGACCTCTGTTATGGTGTGAGAATGTATTTCGTTTTCACATGCAGGCACCGACAGTCCGTCGATTCCCGAACGGATGACGGATCGGGTTGGCTCGAAGAGGAGCGTTCACACGAATACAGCGATTTCGCTGTGTCCGTTGTTGAGGACACTCAATATGACGCTTCCTCTCTTGGAAGCGGCTATTTCGAGAGCTTTTTCTCGAAGCCTATCGCGAACGAAGCGTTGAATTCCGCTGTTTACGTGGTCGTAAAGTACGTCACCATGCGTGATACGTTCAATGTCGACCACGACCTTCTCGAAGTTGCCTATTTCGGGCAAGACTTCGAAATTGCTCAAAAAATCCTCGAAGATATCGAGGACGAAAAGAACCTTGCGTCAAGCGGCTACTTCGCGGACGAGATCACCGGGAGTGACCTCATGACGTTCAAGGCACCCTTCGCAGTCCTGCCACAGCGCAAAAAGTAATAGTGTCCTTATTTGGGGACACCCTTTTCGAAAGCTTCCCTTGTAATTTCAAGGGTTTAGGAGCCTGAAAAAAAGTTCTCCTATTTCTTGAAAATCGCTCTTGGGTATGCTAACTTAGAAGCATAAGGAAAAGGAAAACAACATGTCGATCACCTCCAAGGATGGCAAGTCGTTTCACGTTGGCATGGTCGTGGCTACGGTCACGAAGCACGACGTGCGAATCATGAGTGACGTGTGGGCGAACGTCACGTACGCCGTGGTCTATCAGCCGACCGGCGAGGAGAACATCGAGGATAGCTTCCGCTATCACACGACCCCTTGGAAGGAGTTTTACAAGCTCGACCAGGGCATGTTCACTTTCGTTCGCCTTTCGTGCAGCGAGTTTGGAATGAACTCGAACGTCCAGGGCTACAACATCGATGCTTCTCCTGAAATTCAGGAGATTTACCAGGCTTGGTTGCGTGGTAAGGACTTCGCGAGCAAGCTCCACGTCTACGACTCGGACGAGTGGCGGATTCAGGAAGGACGTCGCCGCATCGAGACTGGTCGTTTCGCTCGCGTCGTGAAGGGTCGAAAGGTTCCAAAGGGAACCGTGGGCAAGATTTTTTGGGTCGGCGACAAGGGTTACGGTCCTTGTGTCGGACTCGCTCTTCCTTCCGATGACGGTGTCATTCGTGGGAAGGAAATCACCACGAAGTACGGAAAGAAGATCACGAGCTACGAGAAGACGGTTTTCGTTGCAAGCTCGTATGTTGCGGTGACGGACGGTCTGGACGGTCGCGTCCTCTGATCCAAAACAAAAACGATAGCTTAGATGCGGCAGGCTGGGATTCGGGATGTTCCTGTGTTCCAGCCTTGCTGTAATTGGTGGGGTCTGTAAACCCCAACCTCCTGTTCAACATCACTGTAATTGCAGCGTAACTAAAACAAAAAATTCGACAAGCATTAGTTGAAAATCAACCTCCAGCCTGTTATATTGTAATCATGGGAAAGACGGTTAGCAAGGCACAGCGGTTCTCGAAGCGTGATAGCCGGGACCACGAAGACATGAAGGGCTTCCTCCGCTCGAAGCAGAAGGGACCGCAAAAGATGCGTCCCCGAGACTATCGCGAGCTGACGAGTGAAGATTGGCAAAGCCTCTTGCTCGAAGAGCTTGCCGAATCATCTTCGGATCCGGGTGAGTGAACGTTCTAACGATTCCATTCGAAAGAAAACCATGCGAAACAGTCGACAGCTAAAGAAGGCAGTACAGGCGAGCCTCGAAGTGGCAGAGGCACTTGCTCTCGTCAGTGACGAACGATTCCAGAGTCGAGCGCGTGCTCTGATCAAGTCGCAACAGCAAATCGACGAGCGCCTTTTGGAGCTTTTCGCGGACGTGCGTAAGGCAGAAGGTGTGCGCGAAGAGCACGTTCGTCCACCGGACGAACCTTACGACGTGGGAACATGGGTTCACGTTCGTGTGAAGGTGATGGACGGTGGTGGAGCGAAGTTTGCTGCCGATGACATTCGTCGCTTGGAGCATCCTCTCGTTCGATGCCTGATCGTTCAGAACCATCTTTCGCCAGGTTGGAAGCTTCCAAAGGGCGGCTACTTTCTGGAGACGGAAGAGGGTGAGCAGAAGCTTTCGTTCCTTTTCTTCGAGGAAGATTTCGAAAAGGTTGGGTGGTGACATGAATCCGAACGCAACCGAAACTGAGAAGATGCTCCGCCTCGACGAGTTGAAGGACAAGATTGAATGCGCTCAACGAGCCCGTAATCATCTATCGAACGCGTACGGGGACGGGATTGTTGCTGAGCTTTTCGAGGCTGGCGATAGGGACCGGCTTCTCCGACTTGAGGAGAGTGCAAAGAGGATCATTTACGACCTTTGCACGGAATATGACGAACTTCACCGCGAGATTTATGGGGTGCGGGAGTCGGATTGACCAAAACTTGGTGAGACAATAAACATGAGACTTCTTTGGAAACTTTTTTTGGATGACGAACGTGACCTTGCCTATATCGGCGAGGAAGGTCATCTTGAGTGGCGCGTGGCTCGCTCTGTTGAAGAGGCAAAAAAGCTTGTCGAAAAGCTTGGAATGCCTGTTGAAATGTCTCTCGATCACGACCTTGGTGTTGTGAATGGAGAATGCTCGACGACGATGGAGTTTCTCAAGTGGCTCCAAGAATGGTGGGACGCAAACAAGCGTCCGCGTGTCCCGGATTTCCAAGCTCACAGCGCCAATCCCGTAGGTGTGCAGAACATTCGAAGTTTCATGCGGAGCTGGCTTCGTTTCGAAGAAATGGAGAACAATGTTCCTAACAGTTGAGGAGCTGGAAAAGCTTCCGGCGTGGAATAAGTTTCGAAACAGTCATGATGTTTCGGCAGTATCTAAAGGTTCCAATAAACCGAAGGCAACTGAATGAAAATCATTATTCGATCCCCTCTGCATAAACAGGCAAGAGCAGAGCTTTCTGAGGTGTATAAAAAGATTTGCACGTTGCTCAAAAAGCGCAATTTCATACCTCTTCAAGTGTTTACACCTGTATATGAAGGAAACACACTCACTCTTGAGTTTAGGCAGACCGAGCATGTCATTCTGGTTCTAAATGAGCTTAGATGGCTTTTGGCACAGAAAGCCACATGGAATTATGAGGTCCTGCGGTGAATTCTATAGCAAATTTGAACGACACCCTCGTTGGCAGCAGGTTTTTGAGCAAACTGAAGAGTCAGTTCTAGTTGATTGGAGTCAATATGACCAAAGAAGAGTGTGAAAAGTTTGTCACGGCGACCTGCAAGGCGAAGGGAGAAAAGACCCTTAATTACTTGCGTATCAACTCGTGCTACATCCTCCCTGACCATATTGTTTCGATCGAAATTTTCCGGACGTTGACATGGTCATTCCGGTGGAAGTGGGGCTTGAGGGTTGAGCTAAGCACGGGTCGAACTCTGCGCGTCACCGACATTTGAGGTTGAATATGACTGCTGAACAAACATCAAATTTTGCCGGGAAAAGTGAGTTTAGAAAATCGGCTGGCATTAATTGAAAATCCAAGCCCGATTTGTTATATTGGAAGCATCAGATAAGGGCTTGGAAAAAGAGCCCGAAACCAAAGGAAAAAATGATGCGTTTCGATTCGATTTTCATGGTGTTTTCGGTGGTGTTTGCGCTGGGAGCTTGTTCAGCAAGCGTTCTTCCCGTCGAACCCGACTGTCTTTCGCTCTGCGAGCAGGGAGCACTTTGTTCGGTGGCGGACGGGGTTTCATGCGAGGTCACGTGCCAGCGTTGGGAAGAGGCAACGGACCGCTATTCTTGCGAGCCGCAGTATCAAGCAGTTCTGGATTGCGCAGAAGCAAACCTTGAGTGCGGACCCTGTCTTGAGGTCCAGCAGGCTTGGGCTTCGTGCGTGGTTGACGGAATGATGACGAGTGCATCTTCGTATTGCAATACGTGGACATGCATGTCTTATCCCGCACGCCCTTCGGATCATACTGAATGCGTTGGTTGGGTTCAGGAATGGATTTTCCTTGCGGATGTTGAGCCTGCGATTTCATGGATCGAGCGTGGAAATGAAATCGATGAGTGTGCTCGATGCACCGAGGAAAACTTTGGCGTTCAGAACTTCGACGAGTGTAATCTTGGCGAGGCTCTTTGGAAGACGACCTGCCCTGTCTGTAGGGATTGAACCGGAGGATTTGATGGAACAGAAAGTGTTTGGTAAGCTGATTCATGAGGACATTCTCGAAGCGGCGCGAGGATGGTTGTCTCGTGGAGCATTCCTTCGTTCGCTAACTGTGAATGAGCGTACCGGAGAAATTCAATACATTATCTGGTCAACTGACCACACCGAAAATAGAGTCATCGGAAAAACGTTCATCGACAGTGATGGAAACGCAGTTGGTCACGGAGAGGGCGTTCGTGTTTTGGAGACTCTCGTTGAGAGTCAAGATTCCTGATCGTTCAATCAAAGAACGGTTGTCCTGAGCGGTACAGATAGTCATAAATTCCACTATCACGTGGATTGAAATCGGTGGCAGTTGAAGAGGTAGCATACCAGACAGCACGTTGATAACTGGTCGAACCCGAAACAAAAGTGATGGATACCGGAGCATAAATACTTGCTCCGGTATTTTTGTTTATGGTCGCACAACCTTGGCGTTGCTCTAACATGTCGCGCAAGTAACCAAAATGGGTTCTTGAGAAGCGAGCACCGACTGGCTTGGCAATGGAGCTTTCAAGCCCATACTTGAAGCCGCGGATGATTGGAACGGAAACGTACGAAGAGTTTGCAAGTGCTGACGACCCAGGTTTGTACTGAAAACCGAAGGTTGGTTGATATCGTCCAATGTCAATAACGGTCGTTGCTTGAGCGCCTTCATTGACGCCGTTTCTGTTGCTAAGTTTGCCACCATCGCCGATTCCATAGAAAGTCTTAGAAAGGTCTTGCCAAGATGGAGAACCAAGTTCTTTTTCTTTCCAAACCAAGGATGATGTTGCAGATGTAATCATTGAACAGAGGAATACAGGAATCGAGTTAACAACTGTGTTGCTCTCGGCATAGATTATGAGTCGCGCAAGAAAATTTGAGCCTGATGCTGGGGACACAGGAGTTCCTGAACTATCAACTGCAAGTCTTTGTTCGACTGCGAGAGAAGCATCTTGACGAAGTGTCTTTTGAAGAAGACGATATTTCGTTTGAAACGGAAATTCATCTCTCCAGTTACAGTCAACCCCGTCAAAAGTCGGGTCAGATGAGTCGTCTATTGGGTTTGTGCTATAAGCAATTTCAAACCCCTGTCTTCCAAGTCCTTGAACACCCCAACGCTCTCCACCATAAGGAGTTGTTGAAGAAGTAGTAAAAAGAGCCGGAACGGCAGCATTCACTCTCAGAATAGAAACAGGATGTGGGATAAATGTATCAGCAATGTATTCATCACCGTCAAAAAATGAAGTATTTCTGGTGAAACTTCCAATAAACGATCCTGTTTCGTAAGCAGATCGTAACCAGTATGGAACATAATAGTCTTGAAAAACGCTAAGATTTAGTCCGTCTATTTTTCCACCGACATCATATCGAGGATCACCACTTATACTTGGAGTTTGATTGAATAGAAAATCACCAAAGAGAACTCTATCAACAGATGAGCTTTGGAAACTGTTTTTACTTTCAATATCAAACTGGTCGAATACAGGCATTATTCAATTACCTTTCGAATGGTATTAGAAGTAAGTATTTGATCAAGTGTTTCGTGATATTCTTTTCCTTCTACAACGTAAGAACCATACAATCTTACCTTGAACTTACCCGGAAGGATAGAAAGTGTAGGACCACGGTTTACAGATGAAGAAGTGAATGGAAATGCGTCTGTATATTCACTCTTACCAATGTAAGCACCCTGGAATCCAAAGATCAAGTTATCTGTTGGTTGCAAAACGTAAGGTGTCGCTTGTTGGAGTTTCGGATAAACCTTTTCAGTTCCGGTAAGAACATCGGTGGTGTTGTATCGTTCAATACCAACAACATTTCGTAAAAGGTTTCTACTGTCAGCAGAGCCATACTGCCCAACACCTGATCGACCACCATAGCTTCCTGGGTTTTGAATTTCATTATGAGCGCCTGCGATAACAGGACCAGGCAAAGTCATTTTGATGCTATCGCCAGGAGCGATAGTTTGAATGGTTCTTTGAATATCTTGAGTTGGATAACATAGGTTTGCAGATCCGGAAATAACAATGGAACCAGTGTAATCAAACCTAATTCTTTCCCAATCATTATCTTGTCCACATAAGAAATATGGAATATTTCTTGAATTCAAAGCTGATTTTGCAGCAATCCAAGCACTATCCGTATCAATGGAAGCTGTTGGAGCTGCCAAGAAAGCAAACTGATTGAATGAAACCAAATCCAATGATGAAGTTGTGGCAGCAAACGAAACAAGATATTCCGTTTTTACGGAAGTTCCCGAGGCAAGATCAATTGTTGGAGCAATCGTTCCAGAAAAATAGTTTTTCATTTTTCTTTGATTCAGAATGAAAAACGTATTGATTGCTTCACCATGAGAACCACCTGTTCCTTGTGCCCAATAATCTCTGGAGAAATGAGAGCAACTGAACTCAACAACGACTTTTTCAAGAACGAAAGGTTGTTTGATTTTGTCTGTCAAGGGAATAAGAATAGAAGAAGATCCGGGTGCGTAATTGGATCCAAAGGAATTGTATGGAATATGATATTTGTCATCAAATGGAAATCCGAATTCACTGATCGGTGCTTGACTGAAGTATGTTGCATATTGCGAGTTGGCGACGTTCGGAACAAATGGCAAGAATCCAACAGCCTTATCAGACAAATAGGCTTGGGCGGTGACTTGAGAAGCTTCACTGTCACCTAGAAATCCGACAAAAGTATCATAAATATCTTGGTAGTAATTCCAACTTCTATTGCTTCCGACTCCCCAAAATGCTTGAGCATCCGGGTTCCAATACATCATCGCATAATCGTTTCCTTCACTATTTCCATTTGAAGCGGAACGATATCCTACAGAACTTGTATGAAGAACTTCATAATCAAACTCAAGAACAGTCTTTGACCAAAGGGGTTCTTGGAACCCTTCACCAGCATCAATGACGGATGATCCTGTAGCGAAAAAATCCAATCCATTTGATTTGCCGTCAGAGGCATATTGATTACCATCAGAAAATGGCAATGTTTCTTTCTCTTCAAAAAATGAAACAAAACCATCTGCTACATTTACGGTTGCGCGAGCATTTGGAACAATCATTGAAGAAGTGAATTCTGTGCTATTGATCCACTGATTTTGTGTATTCAAACCAATAGGGTAAACAACACCACCTTGTTCATCCAAAACCAAGGAAGAGCGACAGTTGTATATCTTCCTAACTTCTTCGGCTGAAAGAGCCTTACCAAAAATTGCAACTTCGTTCAGATAACCACCCCAGCGATTTGTCTCGGAGTCCGGATTTCTTCCAAACCAAATTGGTTCTGTGATGTTTGCAATCTCAACAAAAGTTCCAAAAGAAAGATTTTGTGTTGCAAAATCTGTTTCTCCATTTATATAAAGATCCAAAGACGGAGAAGATCCGGAATGATAAACGGCTGCAATATGCATCCAGTCATTTTGATTTGAAGAAAATCTTGGAAGATTTTTGATTATAGAAATAGAGCCGCCGGAATTAGAATCGACAACAACGAAAGCAACATAAGGTGATGCTCCTCCCGCTTCTACACCTCCCATTTGAATGTTGAATTCGTCGGTGCGATAAATAATATATCCTTCTCCATCACCGAAGGCTTCTTCAGGTTTTACCCAAACAGTGAAACTCAAATCAGATCTGGATAGATCGATTTGATCTTCTGTGTTTATGAATTGAATATTGAAATTGTCATTATCTTCATGATTATTCCAAAAAAAACGAGGGGTACGATCAAGTTTTCCAAAAGAATTGAAGTTCAATCCTAAATCGTCTTTTGTGTATGCGTAATCCGGATATTGATTTCTTTGAATACTTGTTGTTATTTGTGTAAACTGCTGATACAGGAAAACACTTCCGGAAACCAAAGCTTCTTCAGCTTGCACACTCAAACACCTCGGCAAGAAACTTGGAGAAAAATATTCAACTTTGAAGTTTTGTTCAAAAGATTTTGTTCCGGGATTTCCAATTCTTTCCGAAAGGGAATTATCACTATTCATTTTGAAGTAAAGCCACAAATCATCTTTCCAAGTATTTGAACTTGAAGGATAAGTCGCAAAAGTAATGGCACTTCGATCGTCCCAAAATGTGTTTGTTGAAGATCCGGCATTCTCTCTGTTTTGAAGTTGTAGACGCGGAGGCAAACCCTTTGCTCTACTTCGTTTGTTTGAACGTGGCATTCTTCACCCTCTCAAAAGACCGGCATATGCGATCGAATCGGTACCATATCTTGCATTACCAGCATCGATAATGGTTCCTGCTGTAGTTGATTTTACTGTAAATTTCTGTCGAATGTCTTCGCTCAAATCAAAATCCAGGCGATTCAGCACAGAAATGAAATCTGAATTTGTGGTATTGATCTGTTTTACAATTTCTTCATCCTTAGTTTCGTCCCAAGGACGAATCAACGTTTCTTGATAAGCAACATAACCATGAATGGTTATGCCTCCCATAGTCTCTTGACCTTCATCAAGAAAATATCTTACTTGAAGAGGATCTTGGTAGTCTATAAACTGTTCAATTCTATTTGAGCGTCTATCAAGAGTTTCAAAGTTGTTTCCATCTTCCAGTGTTCCATGAATTTGTCTTGGAAAGAATGGACCTGAATGGTCTTTCCTGTAAGGAATCGTCAACGGTTCAATGATTGCCTCCTCCTCAGATTGTGGTCCATCATTGAAATAAATTGGTGTTGGGTAACTGTCTCCAGAGCTCAAATAAGCAACAGGGTTGAATTCGGGAAGTTCTTCCCAAATTAGTGAGTTTTCATATTCAACCCATGATCTTGCTTGACCAATTGGATTTGTTCTTGTGTAATGACGAATGTTTCCAGACCAAAGTTTTGGTTGAGAGCTTCCGTAAAGTTCACGATATCCTCTAAGTTCCACACCTTGACGATAGGCATCAATTTGTCTTGTGTTGACTCCTTCACGAGTTGATTCAAACTTCAACACTGCTCGTGCAACAAGAATGGAATCAGTCGCATCATTGAACGGAGTAAATTCCGTTGCAAACTCCCATTCATTATCAGAAAAAACACTCATATCAATACCTATTCACCTCTCCAACAATTAGGCGGAGAAGGATGGTTGGTTTCAATCCATCTCTATTTGTGTCACCAAGATAAGCATCTTCATATTTGTATTGAACTTTTGGTCTTTCCAACATGTGACTTTCAACAACAAAGTTTGTTCCATTATATCTTGTTCTACGAGGAATGAGTTGCTCAATAAACATTCCAATGTTAGTATCAAACCATTTGTAAAACTCAAAGAAAGATTTCAAATTCATTCGACCTGTAAGTCGATTGAAATAGATTGATCGAAGGTTGTCCAAGCCTGGATAATCAGGGGAAAATTGCAGTTCTGGATTTCCAATCACGTTGTCAAGTTCATTTAGTGTTGCAAAGATTTTTACAATATCCTGATTGAGTGCATCAACAATAGAAAAATCTATAGAAAATTTATTGTTGTCGGTCGGTATTTCTGATCTCGGCAAGGAATAAACAGGTGCCGTTTGTGCTATTGAAGAAGATGCAACATTTTGAAAATCTTGGAATGAACGAACGCGAATTTTTTCAACAGAAACTCCTTCATCAAACTTTGGAGAAATGTAGCTGTAATAGTACATCTCTGGAACGATGACACTTGAAGTCAAAGGAAAAGCCGAACCAGACCAACCAAAATCACCCTGAGAAAAATCAAAGAGATCCAGTTCTCCGGTAACGTTTGATTGAGTAACGGCTTGATCTGTCGAAACATCCATTCTCAATTTTTGCCAAGAACCACTTACATTTGTAACGAAACCAAATTGACTTGATGGATTTTCAACACCAAGTGAGGAAGGATTTCGTACATGTTCAAGCCACTCGTGGTCAGTCAAATATTTCGACCAAAAACGTAGATAGGAAACCTTTCCAGCAAAGTTGGTTGTAAGAGAAGTCTGATCTCCATCTGCTCCCAAATAGGCTGTTTGATCAATTGAAGAACTTCCAATTGCCAAGAAAGCTCCAGATACATTTGAAGTAGAATCGATCTGCATGTATGGTGGAGGTGATCCAACAGTTGCAGTTAGGAAAGAAGAAGTTTGAAAAACTTGTTCAACTTCGCCAAAGTTCTGCTTGGCGGCACGAATAAAGAAAGATGAAGAAATTGTGGAATTCAATCCATCATCATTTCTTCGTCTTCCAAAAGAAATGTACCATTTGTCTCCATCAAAAATATCTGCTCCGGAAAGAAAAAGTGAATCATTCGAAACAACATCATCACTTTGATAAAGGTACAAACCCTGTCCATTTACAGCAACAAGATTCATCAATGTTTGTCCAACTCCTTGAGGAGCTGACGAGCCAGTTGTTAGAAATCTAATCAAACTTTGTGATGGGAAGAGTTGAACAGAAAGTGGAGAGAATTTGTATGTTCCTTCTATTGTCCAAGAACCCGATGTAAGAAGCGCATCGTTTCCTGCATCACCGGAAATGTATGGGTATCCTGGCTCTGTTCTTGGTGCGGTCAAATATGAACTTTGAACGAAACCTCCGGAAAGGAAGTTCAACATCATCGCACTTTCCGATCTTGTTTCTCTAGAAAATGTTAGTGGGCTTCTATTTGGTCCACCGTATTCTCTAATACGGAAGTTATTGTCAGGATCAATTCCAACTGTTCTCAAAAACGCTTTGATCGAGTGCAAAGTTCCCTTTGACCTCATAATACTATTGAGATTTACGAGAATACGGCGCCAAATTTGGTTTTGAACAAATTGTAAGGAACTTTCAGCAGAGGAATATTCCGTATCTAAATCATCTCCATCAATGAATTGTGAGATTGAAGAATTGGTGAATAATGGAGGAAGTACAATTCCTTCTCTTCTTGCAAAATCTTGTAGAAGTGCATTGGGAACTGTATCGATTGAATTGTAATCAATTGCAACAACATTTGAAAATGCTTGCAAATAGAGCTTCATTTCATCAAAGAATTTTGCCCAAAGATACAACATTGAAAGCATTGCTGTTGTATCTCCCATTTGAGTTGTTCCAGGATTCGATCCAGAAATTAATGGATCAATGATATTTCCATCTTCATTTTCATATCCATAACTCTCTTGAGCTTCCAACAAATAATGTTGAGGAATGAGGCGTGTAATAAGGTTTGGATTGTTCTGATCAAAAAAACTTGCAGAGGTGAGAAGGGTTGTTTCAAACTCAACCAATGGAGTGTATTTTGGAAAAAGCACAGGGCTGTACAGAGGCTTCTCTAATGTCATTGGGGAAGGACCCGCAATTGAACTTGTCGGAATATCACGAACTCCTAGTTGATATCCAGAAAGAGATAGGTTGCCATGAAGGCTGTTCGATGAATGATCCAGAACCAATCTTGTTTGAGAACCGGAAGGTTCATTGAAGCGATAGTAAAGTTTTAGATCATCTCCAGAAAAGACATTTCTCTTTGAGAACTTTTTCAACTCTTCAACTGTTCTAATATCATGCCAAACACGAAATTCATCAATAGCTCCGGACAAAGTATTTGAAGGAGTAAATCCAGAAAAAGAAGAACCAGATCCAATGATAAGAACTGAGGAGGTCAGAGGAAATGAATTGAATTCGATTGCAAATGAACTTGTTGAATTCAATTCTTGGTTTACATAACCATAAATTTGTTGATTACCCGGTGTTCTGTTCCAGATAAATGCGAGATGATTCCACTGTCCCTTATTGAACTCAATTGTTGTACTGTTTGTGTAACCACCAGAAACAACAAACAAAGTAGAAGAGCCATAGTCTGTTGAGGCTGTCGAGTTTAGAGTGATTGCATAACCAAAGTTGTCACTAATTTTGTTCAGAATGAACTGATTATCATTTGATTGTGAAGGTGCGAAAAATTGAAACTCAAAAGTCATTGACTTATTTTGAGGCATCAATATGGAGTCACCGGATGTGTTTGAAGATGCATTTGGAAATGTTGCACCTGCAATGTCTTGAGTTGTAACATACGTTCCTCCAGAACCTTCTCCATTGCTTCCTGAGAAGAAAAGGTAGGTGCAGTTCTTCGGCATTGTTTCAAAGACCCAACGTTCGAATCCTGTTAGGTTATCAAGAAATTCATCAATTTCTCCACGGTTTCCATCGAATGGGAAACTGTCAATTATCTTTTGAAAAGCGACATTTGACTTTACTTGAGCCGAGTTGAAAAATGTGTGATTCTCAAATTGTGACCATGAGATGTTGAGTTGTTGTGTGTTTTTCAACCCTACCAAATTTGGTTCATATTTGAAAGAAGATGTTGACGAAAGAGAAGTTGAAGAAACCTCGTCTGCGTTATACTTTGACAAAACAACAGCATCACCTTGCACGTTTGTAATACCACGAATTACCGTTGGTTCAAACAATGATGGTTTGTTGAACTGAAGAGATGTAATGTTGTTGTTTTTTGGCATCAAGAAACCTTGAAAATAAATCCGTTATTTTGAATTAGTGTATCTTTTCCGTTTTCAGAAATTTTGAATTCAAACTCATAAACCTGTCCAGAAACTAAATCAGACATCCAAAAATCAAAATAGTTTCCATCTCCATCATATGATGTTTTGGTTGCAACATCATCAAATGGAATGATGACTTGTTTTGTAATGCCGTCAACCATTCTCCAAAACATGTTCTTTTTGACAGAAGGTTTCGGGTCACGTGAAAACTTAGAGGGCACCAGGAAATCGCTATAATCCTGTACGAACACTCGCAGACGAGCAACCTGATCTCTGGTGTACGTGTTCTGAAGATTGAACATACTCACAACAACATTTTGACTTGGCAGCGAGGAAATCGTACTTGTTTTTCTAGAAAATTGAATTGCCGAGCCAGTGGCGAACACATAAGAAGCGTCTGAACTCTTCCAATATGGTGTGAAAGAAAAATCTGTTGAACCAGATAGGAAGGCATTTAGTTCTGAGTTCGCTGTTGGATCGAGAACCACAGAAGCCGAGTAATATCCGGTCAGTGGAACATAACCAATTAAGACAGACGAACCACTGAACTGCTGGGTAAACGTTGAGAGCGATCTGGTCAAATGGTTTATGGATGCAGAATGAGTTGTGCTATAACTACTCGTCCAGTAACTCACCCATTTACTTCCAACAAGTTCCAACAACAAACAATTACTTCCCGAAACTTCATTTCCAGCAAGAACGAAGTTTTGGAAAATTCCATTTGGAGAGTTGTAAAGAAAGATGTTGTTTGGGATAGAACCAAACAACGCTTTTGAATTGTCATCTTGAAGAACGTCATCGTATTTTACGATAAGTCTTGGTTGAAGATCAGGGTTTGCTTGTTTTGATCCAAATCGCTTCACAAAGCGTGTTTGGTTGTCAGTTTCTTCAAGATTTGAAAAGGAAATTCTCCAGCCGTGATCAGGAAGAAGACCAACAATCGTTCCTGAAACCAATGAAGTGACTTCAACAAAAAGGTCTTCATCTCCACGGGCAAAAGCAAAACTTGCTGTGGTCGATTGCACACCGACACCGAGATTACCGGAAGTGATCAAATCAATATTGTTAGAACCGAGCAAACCCTTGGCATTTGCGCCAGCTTCATTCCAGAGGGAAGTACCATTGTTTATTGAGGCTGTCAACCAATTCACAGCATCTTTATCTCTAAATGAGATAACGTCTCTTCCTCGTCCTTCATCCCAGGATTTTGAAACTGGAATTACTTCGAGTGTAAAGTTTGATGGAGTAGTCTGTCCTCCATACACATCTTTCATGTGCAGATATGCCTTGAATGAATTATCTCCAACGTTCAGAATACTACTTGTAAGTGCAACAATTGGTGATAAATCAAACTTCAACAAACCTCTTGTAAGTTCGATCTCATCATCGATTACAGTAGATCCGCTCAGGATCTTGGTTTCGCCATATAGTTTATAAAGGTCAATTGTTCCTGCTTGACCAGTATTTGCATTGAATGACCTACTTCCTGCAATGTATTTTGAGGTGATGTAGGCATCTTTTGAACATGATAAAATTCTGTACATATCAAACAGCCGTTCCCTGTAGATCAAAATTCTTATACTTTACTTCAAAGATGGATCCCGGAGGTCCAATAACAATTCCCTTTGAAGTGTTTGCTTCAACGTTGAACTGAACATTTGAATATGTTCTTTGTCCAACACTTGTGTTTATGTTTTTGACATTGATTGTGTCAACTGAAATAACACCAGGATTGTTGAAGATGATGTTGTGAAGATCAGAAAGAACGAGCGGTTGATCAATATCAAAGTTCTTTTGTTGAAAGAATGCTGACAGTTTTTTGACTACGTTTTGAACAACAATCTGTTTGTTTTCTCTAGGATCCACAACAATACTGAAATCTACTCCAATGTTTATAATTTGAGCATCGAGAATGTCAATTGCATCTGAGATTATTCGATAAGTGGAAAGAAAGGTTCGAATATTCTTTTTCAAGGCATCCGGTGAGATTGTTAATTGTCCATTCGAATCTCTAGAAACAACAAACAGTTGCGATGCCATTGGATTGTCAGGATTGTTTCTAATGGAAGCTCGGAAAACTCGACCGAAATTGGAAGGCATTGTATAAAGCCTTGCCAGCAAGTCGGGCTTTGAAACAATTCTTCCTTGAGAAGCTTTCACGGAAGGTGCTCGAAGTTTCAAATCATCAATCGACGGAGCATCCTCACCTCCTCCAGCCTTTTCATCATTTGAAGCATCAAGCGATGATCTTACAAACTGTGCTGTGGCAGGATCAGGCGAGCCTGGAAAGGTAATTCTTGTTTGAACAACGCCAGAAATGCTCTTTCGTGGAATGTTGTGATTTAGACCGCCACCATGACGATATGTGACTGTAACCGTAGTGTTTGGTGCCAAAATACCAAGTGTTGTAGTTTTCAAAAGATTTCCAGGATTGATGGAGAACCTTGAAAACGTTCTCTTTCCATAGAGAGGCACGGCAAACTCACTCGGATCCGGAATGATATCATCATTCAAAGTCTCAGCAGAACCACCGCCAAAAGTAAGTGTTGTAAGTCTGGTTTGAAGATTCATCTTTGAAATAAATCTATAAGGCGCAGGAATTGGAATTAGATTGTCTGGCACATCTGCAAAGTCACTTGCAATGTTCGTCACAGCTTTGTACACTGTATCTTCATTGAGAGCATCAACTTCATAATATACGTTTCCAAGACTATCTGTAACTGAGATTATTTCAGTTACATTTTCTTTGGAAAGTGTAAAGGTTTTGAATGGTTCAAAACTTCCAACAGAAAAACTATCTGAAGCTCTTTGTCCAGAAATACAAATCTCTTTGCGTTTCAAAAAGAAGGTTGTTGGAATATTTGAACTGTTCAATTGTCCGATTGAGACTTCTGCCAACAGAACACCATTGGGGTTTGTTTCTCTGAAATCAATATCTTCAACAAGTTCGAACTCTACTCCATTATTTGAACGAATCACAGTTCCGGCTCTGAGGATTGGAAGAGCAGCAGGATTTGGTCTTGGATTTGGATCTGAGATTGCTGGTACTTCAATAAAGAATGTTGCATTGAGAACTGCTGGAGATGCCCCAACTATTTTCACTCCATCCTTTTCAAGCAGACGTTGAATGTTTCTGTTTTCTACAGCACTATCTGTAAATGTTTCTTGGTATTGGTGGTCAAGATAGAAAGAAGAAACGTCCCCAACGTAAGATGCAAAATCAAGAAGCATTCCTCCGAATGAAGCTTCAGAGAAATCTCTGTTTGCATCATTGTAATAGGTTCGCGCATAATCCAAAAGATCACGTTTGAAACCATCAAAATCTTTGTTTAGATACTTTCTTTCTTTGATCCTTTTGAGGATATCTTTCTTGCTGTTATCTGCCATAATCAACCACCAACATAAATAACCACTTCAGCAACCGCTTCCGAAATGGCAGCTTGTGGCACTGAATAAATAAGAATGATTTTCACCTTTGCTATTCTTCCATCAACATCTGTTCTATCAATTTTACTTTCATAGAACAATGGAGTGACGAATGGCATCCATTTTGTTATGGCTGAGTTGATACGAACGATTGCCTGATTGTCAAAATCTTCTTTATTGAGAAATTCAAAACACAAAGGTCTTAGATTTGCCCCAAAATTGTATAGCTCTACGCGCTCACCCCAATTGGTCATAACCAAGTTTTTCAAATTGTCAGCAACTTGATCACCGAGAAGATAATTCATCTCAAAGAAACTTCTTCCGGAATAATCCAGTCGAACTGGAGTTTTTACTCCAATTGGTATTTCTAGTGTTCGTCTTGATAGACTTTCATTTCTATTTGAATACTCAACTCCAACATCTTTGAAACTCATTCTTGACATGATCAAACCTCGCTAATCGTTGGAACAGAATTTCCAGCGGTTCTTCTTATTTCTTCACGCAGCTCAGCAATTCTGTTTTCAACATAATCTACAACAAACTGATAAATCACTTCACCACGTTCTTTTGCATCAATCTCTAAAATCTCTGTGGCAATCCGTTCTGCTCTTCTCCTGATCTCCTCAGCAGATTGGTTTGTTGAAGAGTTTCCAGATTTGGATTTTTCAATAGCTCTTTCTCTTGTTTTTTCAGAAGCTTTTTTCAAACCCTCTGTCAATGTCTTTTTTGTTGCTTCTGCCATTTATCATTCTCCAAAGATGCGTTTTGAACGTGCTTCGTCAATCTTGTTTTTCGTTTTTGTATTTCCGTCACTTACATGTTGGTCCGTACTTGGTTTTTGCTGACTGTTTGCCGTTCTGACATTTGTCAAACCAGCACTGATAATGCTTGCTGCTGCTGTGGCGCCACTATCTGGTCCATATGGAGTACATGTACTTGCTTGCAAAGCCAATCCTACTTGTTGAAGCAAATTGGCAACTTGATCCCTCACAGCTTCAATCTCTTTTCTCATGTCAGATCGTAGATTTTCGATTGTTTCTGCAATGCTTTCACCAGCTTCTTTTACTTTTGTGTATTTCAGATAAGGTTCTGGACCTGCTTCAACAGAATCCAAATCGGGTTCTTGGGAACCATCAGTCGCTCTTCCAAGGAAAATTTGAGCTCCATTTATTTGAATGCGTCCATCTTTGGTAATCAAAATATTCGCTATGGTATTTTTATCACCTTCTTTGACAATAAGAATGGAACCTTCTACTTCTTCATTATGTCTTGCAATAATTCTAACGTTGTCACTCTTTGCAACAACATATGAACGATTTTTTACGCCACTTGCCTCTGGTTGTGGCTGAACAAGAACATTACTTGGATATTCCAATTCTGTCAATCCAAAACTTTCATCTGCTCTAGCTTGTTGTGCAATATAAAGCCTCGAAGCATCCTCAACAAAGTCATTGTCACCCTCTTGTGGGTTGTTGTTCTTGTTGCGTCTGTATGGGGCTCTATCTGCCTCTAGAAGCCCTCTACGATTCTCTATAAGGCGCGCAGATGTTTTCTGTGGGTCTTCGTCCTGTGAATTAGGAACGGTCCTTCCACGACCTGCTACAAGGTCTATACAGCCCGCAGAACCAGAGACGTCCAGTTCTGATCTTGATGTTCCAGAAGTTTGATCTTCACCCAAAAGAATGGCTGAATTATTCGATCCCTGAATGAGGAAATCTCCGGGTCTTTTCTTTTTGATTGGAACAGGTTCATATGTTGTAACTTTGTTAGCCTTGGCTGTTTGAAAGATTGTTTCAAACGGGTTTTGTCCAACATCTGTCGGAGACACTCCAATAGAAAACGTAGATGAAGTATTTCCTCCATTTTGAAATCCGGGAGGAATAGCTTGGTCAGTTCGTTCGTCTCTTTCACTGGTTCGATAGTTATCTGGATGAAAAGTTGGATCAAACTTTCTATCTGAATGTGAATAGTTTGGATCTTCGATTGTTGCCCATTCAGTTGGACGAGAAAGCCAATATCCAATCTTCATACCGTTGTTTTGAATGTCTTCAAATAGTCCCCAAACCATTTCACCAGCTTTTACTGGAAGCATCAAGTGAGATGAAAAGAAAGGTAGAAGAATAATCCCTTGGGCATTGGTGCTTTCTTGTTGGTCTGAGACGATTCGCGCAACAACAGATCCATTCGGCATTACATCAATGATTTCTGGGTTTACAACAGATGAGGCGATTAGATCGAGGTCCTCTTCTTCAAATTGTTCAATGTCATAAATCACGTCAACAACAACACATTTGACAAAAGAAGACGGATTGCCTTGTTTGCGCAAGGCACCTAAATCATTAGAAATGTCAGTTCTATTACCTGACGTCAATCTCCTATTTGGATTGAATCCGCTTCTTACTGCCATATGTCAGTGCTTCTTTCGCCTTGAGAAAGGATCGATAACTTCTTTCTTTTCGATAGTTTCATAGACGTCTTCTCCATCTATGTAGTTGTCCTCTTCCTTCTTTCTGCTAATGAGATCAGCTAACTTGATTAATTGATCGTTTGCTTTACTCATTCTTTCAAGATATTTTGTGATTGTTTGTCCATGGATTGCATGCTCATTTGAGTTTCCATGAACCTTCATGTAAAGATCAGAGAAGCAAAGGTAAGCATTGCTTCTGTCTGTAATGGCATTTGAATAGATGTTCTTCCACAATGCCTTTTGTTTGTCTTCAAGAGAACTGATTGAATCAAGCACGTCAGCAAAATCTTGGATTTGTCTCTTGTTTTCATCGTTGAGTTCTTCTGGTGATTTTAGGTCAAATTCTGTTGTCATTATTTCTCCGTATCAAATAAATTGTACCTATAATTATGGCAAAGTTCAATTCCAAATGATTTATGTTCACTTTACAAACCTGAAAGATGCCGTTGCTATCAAAAAGAGTGGAGTTCTCTGGAAGAGTTCCTATATCGAAGGTATCTTTGCTGTAGCAAAAGGCGGGTTTTCATCACCAGGTGTTCAACAATCCAAACTTGGTAGAGTAAGTAATAGAAATGTGGCAGTGGTCTTCAAAACAGAAGTTCTGCCAGATGCAGCCTTTCCGGAAGAAGTTGTTTGGCATGATCTTGAAGATATACCAATAAAGGTCATAAGCATTGTGAATCTTGATCAGTTGGAAAGGTCAGGTTTTCTTGATGAGAGCCTGCCCATAGATCCAGAGTTTGATCAACTTTCCATCCCACTTCATCCTGCATTCTCTTGGTTTCCAGATAGAGACTGGACAAGAATGCCAAAAGGAACCAAGCCGTGGATCCCGGGAAGAGACAATGAGAAATACAAAAAGGCTCACGCCATGTTTGCAGCGGAAGCCTCAATAGAAGAAATTTCAGATTTTTGGAACTCTTTCAAATAGCGTCTTCAATCGTTTTCTTTGCTGTCTTATAATGTTTTTTCAAGTTGCTCAAAACCACAGAAAGTTGTTTTGGAGTTAGATTGGTGATCTCTCTAATGTAAAGAAGGATAGCTCTCTTTGAGACAAGATCAAGATCATCAAGTTGGTCAAGAACGATCTTGATTGCTCGAACTGTTTCCTTTTCGTTTTCTGTTGTCGAAAGACTTTCAATTTCTTTGATGAGATTTCTTACGTTTTCACGCAAGTTCTTTTGTTCCAACATGTCTTCCCAAGTTGGAACAATTGAATAGTTCTCAATCGTCTCCATGTCATGATTTGAGATTCCATCTTGGTTATCAATAGAAATATACCTTTGAACATTTTTGACATTTTGCTTTGAGCGAATCGTTAGGTAGCGTTTTGCAACAACGTTGAAATAGGAAAATGCTTTTGAGTTTTTTGCAGAATTAAACTTGAGAATAGCTCCATAAAGGAACTCCACACATTCACTCTTCAAATCTTTTTTTGTTTCGTGAATGACATTGAAACCATAGACGTTTATCAAATTTTCAACAAGGGCATCAAAAGCTGGAAAAATTTCTTTTTCATAGATTTTGTGCCTCTCTTCTTTTGTCGTCGCTTTTTGATATTTTATGATCGACTCCTGTGTTTGAGCCGTAAAATAGTTCTTTGATTTGCCCGGCTTTCGCTTTATCAGACGTCGACCTTCAATACGTTGAACACCTTTTGTTTCCATCATTTCCATCTTTCATTCAGTTTTTCAAGGTCTGCTTCTGACAATCTACGTGTTGTTCTCTTGTATCTTGCAATCGTTTTTAGAGCCTGGTCTATTTCATCAACCTCTTCGACAACATACTTTTCTTTAGAGAATTCAACAAATCTCTCAATCAATCTGCTTACTGAAACCTTTGCCATCGTAACATCATCTTTAGCTTCTACGACTGCCGCTTGAAGTTCTTGGTTGTCGAAATAAAGTTTCAAAGCAAGGAAACCTTCAAGACTTTGTTCAACATTTTCAAATGCGTCGATTGTTTGAGAGAGTTCATCTTCTAAAACCATGATAATTTTAGCTAACTGCATGTATTTTACAATCATCACAGTCAAAGCCAAAACAAGCAACGCAGTTAGAATTCCAAAAAAATACATAAGACCTCAAAGATATGTAGAAAGAACCTCATCGTATTTCTTTGAAACACTTTCAAACGAATATCTTTCTTGAACTTCGGACATTTGTTTCTTGGCAGCTTCGACAGGAATCTTTGAGTTCTCGTAGAACTTCAAAAGACGTTTCTTTGCACTTTCCTCTTTGACAACTGCCCATTTTCCTTCTGGATGAAACAAAGACTTGACGCTGTCTGCTGGTGTTGTTGGTTTCAGGTCGTAATCAACGGAAAGAAATCCAGGAGTTTTCAGAAACTCCGTGTGAGCTGACCAGTTGGTTGCAATGACAGGAAGTCCACATGCTGCTGCCTCAAGCATTGGAAGTCCGAAACCCTCTCCTTTGGTGAAAGAGAACAATGCCTTGATTTTTGGATTTTTGTACAGACCCGCAACTTCTTTATTTGTCATTGTTCCATGAAGAAGATAAACTTTTGGATTTTGTGTAAGTTTGGACTCCATCAAAATTTGAGAAAGGATGTGTTGAGAAACTCGTTTATCAATTGTTGAGTTTCTTCCCATGTTGGTCTTTACAACCAACCCAACATCATCTCTATCTTTGAAAACCTCACAGAACCACCTGATTGCGTAAAAGGTATTCTTTCGATCTGTATCTGGATTTCCTGTAATCTGTCCAAAGAGAAGGAAGTTGAAAGGAGTAGACAGTTCAAGATGTAATGGCTCTGCCGATACACATTCATCTAAAAAGCTCTCGGGGATGACGACAATCTTGTTGGCAAGTGAAGGATCAATCGCAAGAAAGGCGCGGCGAGAGAACTCACTTGGAACAACAACCAATGACATTTTGTGAACATGAGGAATCCACGAAGGGTTTACCTTATCTGCTTCGATTCCTGCCGTTATTCCAATGTTTACTTCACCAAGATTTTCATCCCATTCATTTGGAAGTTGAACTTGAAGAGTTAGTGAGTATTTTGGAAGTTGTTTTTTTGAAGCTTCAATAACTTTTCCAATCAACCCATTTTCTCCATCACCATTCAAAAGCCATGGTGTGTTACCCCAAGGAAGTGGTTGACAGAAAACAGATTGCTCTGGAAACTTGTTAAAAGCCCAGCGTGCAACTTGTCGTGCATGAACACCATAACCGGAATTAGTTAGAAATGGTCCACGAAGAAGAACAGTTTTTTCACTTGTCATTTGTCAACACACTTTCTTTCTTTTGTCTCTTTTTGACGTTCATTGTCTTTTTCAATTCACTCATTTTTTTCATAACTTCTTCTTGAAGTTTTTGATTTTCATTCAAAGCCGCGGGTGGCTGTTCGACTCTTCTAACTGGAGTATCGATGGATTGCAAAGTCCAGATGCCGACTTGTTCTTTCGAATTATGTCGGAACTTCTCAATGGTTGAAGAAAGTGTTGCATCCCAATCTGCGATGACTTTTTCAAAGTTGAATTCATGATCAACATAATCGATCATTTGGGCTTTTAGTGTTAACTTCTCTTCTGGTGTGAAGTTGTACACCTTGATGAACGCATCACGAAGTTGCTCATGAGTGAAAAAGTCTTCATAGATATATGGAACAAGTTGAGAACCAATCAATGAACGAACAGCAGGTTGAATAGCGACTCCATTTTCTTTTCCGGTTCTGTAGTCAATAACTTGACGCGTGATTCCTCCGGTGCAAAGTCCTATGATGGGCTTCCCGACCTGCATTGAAATCAATGTGGAAAGACCAAAGCCTTCATTCTTGGAAACATTCACGGTTGTATCAACAATGTTATGAAGAATGTTCATCTTTTCAAAATCAAGTTGAACAGTTGAAAACCAAACATTGTTCTGCAATCCAAGAAGCTCAGCGTTTGCCAAAAGATTTGGACCGGCTTCATCATAAGGATTTGTGTGCATGATCAATGCAGCTTTTCGATGACCTTCTGTCTTTTCAAGATGATCAAGAAAGAGCTTCCATGAAGTGAGCACATCTCCAGGCATCTTTCTTGATGCATTTCGATTTACCCACAAGGCAAAAAACCAATCGCTCTTATCTCCGAAATTCTCTTTGCGTAACTTGACAATATCTGCATCAGGAAGTGGTCGATAGATTTCTTTTGGAAATGCGTGTGGAATATAGTTTGTCTTTTCAGGAAAGTTTGGCTTCACAAGTTCATATGTTTTATAAGCCAAACAGTTGATCAAATCTGTTCCTTCATAGAAAGGACTGTTGAATGCTGGGAAAGGATCATTATCCCAAACGTGCCAGTAAACAATAGGACAAACCTGACGGACTTCATCTTCAATTTCCCACAACCAGATAAACTGACGTGGGTCCGTGAAAATAAAGATTGCATCCGGCTTCTCGATTGCAAGAAGGTCACGAATCATTCTTTGATCACCGAAACCATTGATTGGCTTCACAATAAAATCTGGATTGACAACAACTGTATCATAGTTGTCATGCTTCATCGCGCCACCAAGACAACGAAATGAAAACTTTCCGGTTTTGATCAATCCTTCAATTAGAAAACGCGCCTGAACACCGACACCTGACGGAGCTAGTGGGTGATCTGACAACATCAAAATTTTATACTTTTTTGAAGGTGTCTTCATAAAGAGATCATCGTCATCATCGGTTTCTGGTCCATTAGGACCCAAAAGTGCTGGGTCAACTGTCAATAGGTCTGCCATTACAATCCTTTTCTATCTCATATTAGTGCCAGAACTGATTGATGTATCTTCACATGTTCAATTCACGATCAAAGTCTTCTTCATACATTATCTTGACTAGTTCTTTGAACGTAACTGTCGGTGTCCACCCAAGCTTCTCTCTTGCTTTTGTGGCATCACCAAGAAGAAGAGGAACTTCATGTGGTCGAAAAAGTCTTTCGTCAATCATAAGATGTTTCTCAACATTTAGTCCTGCAAGAGAGAATGTTTCTTCAAGAAATTCTCTAACTGTGTGAGTTTCGCCTGTTGCAATGACATAATCATCAGGTTCAGGCTGTTGAAGCATTAGCCACATTGCACGAGTGTAATCGTCAGCAAGACCCCAATCTCTTTTGGCATCCAAATTACCAAGTTTCAAAATCTCTTGTTTGCCAAGTTTGATTCTGGCAGCAGCCATTGTGATTTTTCTTGTTACAAAAGTCTCACCTCTTACTGGACTTTCATGATTGAACAAAATCCCACAACTGATATGAAGTCCGTATGCTTCACGATAGTTTCTGCAAAGATTATGAGCATAAAGTTTTGCACAAGCGTAAGGAGACGCTGGCATCATCTTTGTTTCTTCGTTTTGTGGAGCTTCTGGATTATCTCCATACATCTCACTGCTTGAAGCTTGATAAAATCTGGCGTGAGGAACAATTTGACGATATGCTTCCAAGAGCTTGAGTGTACCTCCGGCAACAACATCCAGAGTTTCTTCGGGAACTTCAAAAGAAACTCTTACATGAGATTGCGCTGCTAGATTGTAGATTTCATTTGGTTGATACTTCTGCAAGAGTCGATACAGACATGAACTGTCTGTCATGTTTCCGTATTCCAACTTGAAGTTCGGATGAAAGAAAACGTCACTATCTTCATCAAGTCTATCAGTGTTGATGAGAGAAGTTCTTCTCTTCATTCCAACAACTGTATAACCTTTTTCAAGAAGTTGCTTTGCTAAAATAGAACCATCCTGACCTGTTACACCTGTAATAAAGGCTGTTTTACCAATGTCAGTCATTTCATTCCTCTTATTCTTTCTTTTCTTTCATTCAGAAACCAGTTCCAAGTCTCGGTCAATCCCTTTTTCAAAGGGGTGAAATCTTCTTGATCCCAATGCAAGAAGGTTAGGTCAACTTTTGTCGGTTTCTTTTGTTGACCATCTGGTTTCATCAAATCCCATTGAATTGTATCCGGATCAACGTCGGCTATTTCACACATCAAATTTACAACATCAACAATCTGATAGTTTGTAGGATTTCCAATATTCAAAGGTTCTTCCTTGTCATAAAGGATCAATGCCTTCATGATGATTTTGCAAATGTCTGTAGAATAAGTGAACTCCCTTTCAGGTTTTCCTGTGCCCCACATTACAATCGGTGTTCCATTTTCTTTGAAATCAGCAAACTTTCGAATGAGAGCTGGAATGAAGTGACTAGTTTCCAAGTCAAAGTTGTCATTCGGTCCATAAAGATTGTTTGGAACTAGCGTCACAAAAGCCGTTCTTCCAAGTTTTTGATTTAGGGCACGTCCATATACATCAATCATGCGCTTCGCGTAGGCATATCCGAAGTTTGAAGGATGCGGAGGTCCATCATGAAGTTTCTCTGCCTCTATGGGATATTCTATTTTGTCTGGATAGATACAGGAGGATAGTAGAGACACTGTTTTCTCACAATCGAACTTGGCAGCAGTTCCAAGAACATTTAGAGCCATTTGAACATTTTGTTCAAAGAACTCTGCCTGGTTTTCCATATTGTCTTTCAACCCTCCAACGCGAGCCGCCAGGTGAATAACATGAGTTGGTTTGTAAACAGAAAAAGCCCTCTCAACATCTTCTTTATTCAAGAAGTCAACTTCTTGTCTAGTGGGAAAAAAGACCTTTTCATTTTTCAGAACTTGCCGAAGAGAACGACCAACCATTCCCCATCCACCTGTTACAAGAATTCTTCTTTTCATGTTCAACCTTTGTAAGAGTTTACAACAGAAACGATATGTTCTCTGTCTTCATCTGTAAGCCACCATCCAACAGGAATACAAAGATGAGTTTCGTCAAACAATCCAACAAACTCTAAATCATCTTTTTTGAACATGGAAAAACATGTGTATTGATCATTTCGAACATGAACAACATCCGAAGCAATCCCATTTTCTTGAAGATATGTTTGAAACTTTCTTCTATCTGAAGAATTATTCAAGAAAATCGTGTAAAGCCACCAAGAAGGTTCAGACACCAACGTGTTTACTTTTGTTTTGCCAATCAAAGGATTGTTGATGTACATGTCAAAGTAGGCAGCATTCATCTTATGCTTCCTAATAATGTCTTGAAGATATGGCAATTGAAGTAGACCAATAGTGGCGTTGGTGTCATTCATATGATATTTGAAGCCAGCTTCACAGATATTTTGACTCCACTTGGAACCTTCATACTCACGGCTCAATCCAAACCATCGAAGTTTGCGCGCACGCCGAGCCCACGAAGGACCTTCACTGTCTTTATTGAAAGGACAAAAAGCAACGGCACCACCATCACCTGTTGTTAGATGTTTGATTGCCTGAAACGAGAAACACGTTATTGTTCCATGATTGTCAAAACAATCTTCTCCAACAAGAACTTTCTTCTCTGTCCATTTTGCACCCAAGGCATGTGCTGCATCAATTACCAAATAGATTCTTCTTTTTTGAAGAAACTCAAGGATTGATGGGTCAAAAGGAATGCCGCCCCACATAACAGCAACAACTGCTTTTGTTTTATCCGTAACCAAACGCTTTACGGAATCCAAGGCAATGTTACCTGTGGCTGGATTGATGTCTGCCCAAACAATTTTGGCACCTCGATGAACTAGTGGCTCATTTGTAGCAGCACAAGTCATCGGGGATGAAATCACTTCATCACCCTTACCAATATTCAAACAAGCATAAGCAAGATCAAGTGCTGATGTTCCAGAGTTTGTTAGGACCACATTTTCGTTCTTGATGAACTTTCCAAACTCTTGTTCAAACTTTGTTGCAACAGGTCCCTCGGACACCATTCCACTATCCCAAACTTTTTGTATAGCTTCTCCGATTCCTTCGGGTTTATGTACTTTGAAAAGCGGGATTGTTTTTTCGATTGTCATCTTTTTGTTTTCTCCATGTATGATTTTATCATCTCATCGAGAGAACTTTCAAGCTTTCGCTGCTGTTTCCATCCAAGCTTCTTTGTTTTTGAATATTCAAGGGCATAACGGACGTCGGCACCAGAACGATCACTTGACATATCAGCTACGTTTTCAAATGTTGTTCCAAATTTTTGCGCAATCATTGAGACGATTTCTTTTACAGAATATTCTTCATCTGATGCAATGTGATATGAAGTGTTTCTCTTTCCCTTTTCTATGATCTTGAGGATAGCTTCAACATTATCTTCAACATGAATCCAGTTTCTTACATAAGAACCTGAACCATGGACAGGGACCTTTTTACCTAAAATCATGTTTGTAATGGCGCGTGGTATCAACTTTTCGCTATGTTGACGAGCGCCATAATTGTTGGTCGTTCTTGTGATGATATATGGAATTCCATATGTTCTTCCCCAAGCAACAACGAGTTGTTCTGCTGCTGATTTTGAAGCTGAATATGGGTTGCTTGGTTTGTGGCGATCGTTCTCACGAAACCCAACACCCTTTTCCTTGTCTCCAAAGACTTCATCCGTACTGATCTGAATGAAAAGGGGATAGGCGTGCTCCCAGCCTTTCTCCATATTCTCGACTTTTTTGTTCTTGAGCAACTCAAGTAGATTATGGACGCCTTCAATGTTGCTTTTCAAAAATGGATCGGAGGTTGTGATTGAGTTGTCAACGTGACTTTCTGCTGCAAAATTTACCAAGAAATCACATCGAGGAAGCGAAGTCAATTCGCTAATATCAGCTTCAATAAACTTGTAGTCGCCTTCAAACTCAAGATTTCTATTTGCTGCATAAGTCAATTTGTCAATATTGACAACTGAGTGTCCTTGTGAAAGGACTTTCTCAATGAAGTGACTTCCAATAAACCCACAACCGCCAGTAACCAAAAATGTTTTCTTGTTCATAATCTTTTTTCCATGAAAATCTCTTCAAAAGTTTCTCCATCTTTTCTTGTATGAAAACCACGAGAAATTTCTACGAAGCCGAGATCCATGTATAGGTTATGAGCAATATGATTTTTTGAAAAAACTTTCAACGAGGCTTTTGAAAAATTGTTCAATTTCAAAAACTCAAAAAACAAACGATAAAAAGGTTTGGACAATTTCCTTCCTTGAAACATTGGGGATATGTCCATTCCAATCATAATAGTTTTTTCAATTTGATTGGAAGTTCTAAAATATCCAATTGAATGTCCATTTAGTTCGGCAATAAAAAAAGAAGGGCTTTCTCTATCAAACCAACTGAACGTTTCCTCAAGACTAAAAAAGGTGTTGTCATGCAAATTCTGACGAACTAAATTCCGCACCTCATTGTAAAATGAAACATCGTCAGACGTCATTTTTCTAATTGCGAAAGATCCAGATTGGATGCTGTCAATGGTGAATAAAGAAGTCATTTCTATACAGTGAGGTAAATCTAAATCCGGCGTGCCACAGCTCGGTCGGAAATCCAACTTCACCGTAGTCTATTCCATCTATTTGATGCTCATACTTTACTGTTTGATTTCCTTTGTGAAACACCCCAATCGCTTCTTCGATTCGGCACAGTCGCATTTTTGTGGTAAAGTAAAAGCCGCCGTCGGTCCAATACTCACATTCTCTCATTTTTTTTCGAGCATTGCCCCGTGATGCTGTAGTTTTGTATTCGGCTATTACAGAAGTGGAGCCGGTTAGAGTAAATTCTCCAACGTAAATTATGTCTGGTGTTAGTTTGACCTTAGCAGCGTCGAACCAATCAATCTCATTTGAATAGAAATCTTCTTCAAAATGGGCAACATGAACATCATTTGAGAAGTTGCCAACAAACTCTTTCCACAAAGTCCAAAGTGCAGCGATTGTGCCACCCCAATTGTACATAAACAACATTTGAAGATCATTTGGAATGTGGCAGTCTCGAAACAGTTTGGTCAAGTCCTGTTCATAATCATCTAAATTATCAACAGAACAAACAATGACAGGAAGGACTTTCAAACCTTGTTTTCTTAGTTTTGAGATTTGTTTGAGATGTCCAACAATATTTTTTGTTTTGTTTCTACTCAGATAGTAACAAACAGAATAGATCAAGTCATATTCTTCATTGAAGTTGGCAAAACCTCCATTCCATTTATTCTCAATAAAATAGAGACTTCTCATGAAACTAAATATTTGATTTTATCAAATCATCCCAGGAAACATATTTGATTGTATCTGGATTGTTCGGATGCCATGCTTTTGAGGGACAATTAACGATTGTACCAATGGAGCTTCCACGAGAAACAAATCTTACAGGAATGTTCTCTTCCAAAATCAACGTACTGTATTCTTGGGGACGTTCTTCATCATGAAGGTTGTATGTGCAAACAACTCCATTTACCAAAACCTCAATGTCAACAGTTCCAGTGATTGCAGTCACAAAATACTTTCTTTCTTTGTGAAGAATTGGACCTTTGACTGTATTTGGAAGCATAGTTGTCACATACACCATTTTCGGGTCGTAATCTGGATGTTCCCAGTCTTTGAAGACAGGCATCATATCACCTTCTGGCGTTGAGATTTTCTTAGTTGAGAAGTATTTCATAATCTGACAATAGACATTCCAGGGAAACGTTCATCAATAACCGTGTAGGGAATTGTTGTTTCACAAATTGGTTTCTTGTTGTATTTGACCATCCACTCGATTTGATCTCGCTCAGGAGTTCCTCCTTCAAAAACCATTAGAGCTCCCTTTGTTTGAGGGCGGTCCTTCAACATGTCATACAACTTTTGAAGTTTGTCTCCATCATTTGAAATATCAACATGAAGCAAATCAAACGGATCAGGATTTGCTGCCCAATCAAAGATGTCAAGTTCTCCAAGAGTAATCCAGTCACCTAAATTGTTTTCCAAAATTCGATTTGAAACGGTTGCAAAATCTCCATGTTTGTGTTCATAGTTTTCCCAAAGGTCATATCCATAAACATGACCGCGGTTATTTAAAACAGAAACAGCTTTCCCTAACCAAAGTGTTGAGTACCCGTTCAGAACTCCAAACTCAATAACGATTTTTGGTTTCTCTTGGAGAACAAGAGAAGCAAGTTTCTTTCCCATTTCATTTTGCGTATATGAGGATTCTAGGTGACGAAAAGGATCTGGTTCAATAAGATATGAATTATAATTTGCCATCAAACTTCTCTTGTAACATTAGCAAAACTGTCATGCCAAAAACATGAAACCTTATCAACAACCTTCAAAGACTTATTCTTTGTTTTGATAAAGTGAAAAAGGTGATCTTCAATTGAAACCTTGTAATCAACCATGGGCTGCAAATTTTCCTCAGACAAATATTCACAAAAATCATCTGTCTTCATAGAAAACAATCCAGTAAAAAATTGATTTTTGTTTGCCAAAGAAAATATGTTGTCCGGGTGTTCTCTGAACTTCTTGAAGAAGGTGTCGTCTTTCAGAGTCAGTCTTGGCTCAAAATGAATGATGTAATCGTAATCTTGAAGCAAACCCGAATTCTTCAAAAGAAGATAGTTTTCAACAATACCGGCACCCTTATTTTTTGAACCAAAAACATTGCTCTCTGTTGGAATAAAAAACCAATCATCTTTCCAGAGACTCAGAATTTCTGGTGGAATTTCATCCTTGTCCTTGACGGTATTTTCAATTAACAAAACGGAAAACTCATCATTGGGGAGAGTTTCACAGACTTCTTTGAGTGCTTCAAACCCGTCGAGGAATTCTTGTTTCCTTTGTTTTCCCTGAGAATGGTACGGATTATTTGGTGGATTGAGAGTGAATAAACAAGTTATTAGGGTTCTCATAACCAAACCTCTTGTTGTCCTGCTGTGTCACGATAGTCCATTGAGTCGACGTTTGAATAATCGTAATCCTTCAATCGAAAGTTTGTCCAGCCGCCGCAATAAGGACGTTCAAGAGAAACAGTTCCAGCAATTGCGTTGATGCCTGTTCCTACATCCAGAAACACAACGTTTCTTGGTGCATTTTTTCGAAGCCATCCCAACAAACCATTTTTAGTGTGTCCGATTCCAACAAGGAAAATTTTCGATGAGCACTTTTCTAACTGTTCCAGCACCATTTTTCGTGTTTGATAAATGTTGTCGCAAGCAAACTTTTCCGGGATACTAACGTAGTCTTCGAAGCGTTCAATTCCAAGATAGTTCTGATACTCTTCATGCTTCATCAGCTCTTGAATAAGTTTCATTTTTTCAGAACCGCCTAACAAACCGATCTTTCCACGAAACTGCTGAAAAACCCATCTCGATGTTACAGCAGCATAAGTAAACTCGGCAGCAAAATCAATTGGAGTTTCTGGAATTGCTTCAAAGAACTTCATTCTGTTTTCTGGATAGAGTTCAACAAGATAGTAATCGTTCAATCTAGCATCCTTCCGAATTTCATCCATTGGAAGTTCTGAATATGGTCTGGACAACGCTCGTTTACCAGGCGTAGCGGAACCATGTGAAATTTCTTTCAAGAAATAGTAATCACCATCTCCAAACTTGTAGTAAGTTGTTGTGTATTCGTGATCTTCAGCAGCCCGAACATCAGCAATTAGATTTGATTTGAAATCTTCCCAGTTTTCTTGGAAATCTGGATCGCTTGCAGGATTGTTAAAACATGGATGCGTATCTCTTTGTTCTGTTCCTTCTATCTTATATTGATCAAGCATTCTTCACTCTCCAGATGCTAAGACTTTTACGCCACCAAGGATAGAATGCAGGGTTTTGATGACTACTTTCAAGTAGCTTGGCAGTTTGATTTTCAAGCAAATAAAACCCATTTTGCTCCATCATTTCACGGAACTGTTCAAACTTCATCGGGTTCAAATGTTGATGATTTGGATCATTTGCACGATCATGTTCACCGCCGGAATCCGACCAACTCATAATGAGATACTTTCCTGTAAGCTTCTTGAGATTTTCCAAAAAGGCAGAAGTATATGCAGGGTCAATGTGTTCACCAACTTCAGTGCAAAGCACTATATCGAACTTGTCGTTTTCAGAAATCGGGTCGCGCATGTCATGGATAACGATCTCCTCGGTAATGGTAGATGGTGAAGCATCCTTATGGTATTGAAAATACTCATATCCTCGAACTTTACAATAAGGAAAACTTCTCTTGACCTCATTTATCAAATGTCCGGTTGCACATCCGACATCACAAAACGATTTGACTTTTTGAAAGTCAAAAACACCTGAGAGGGTTTTGTAAAAGGCAATGTATGGGGAAGGGTCTTTTCTAACTTCTTCGTCTTTTTGATATCTGTTTGTAATGTCAACTTTTTCAGTCATTTGAAACACTCCAAGTATCTTCCGGCTGCTTGAATTAGTGTATGGTGTTCAAGAATATATTGTCGAGGGTTGAACATTGACAACTTCAAGAAAAAATCTTCAACATCTTTTTTTGATAAACTATTTCCAACAATTTTTCCACATCTTTCATCAAAAAAAGGAACAGATGTTGCTGGAGCATTATTTCCATTATATTCCCAAACCGTTTTATCAAGAACAAAAATCGGAACATTCATACTGAGAATTTGCATAACAGCTATTCCTTGCGATTCTGTATTGTCCAACAGTACACAAAATTGAGAGTTTTCACAAATTTCGTGCAGTTTTTCTGGTTTGTAATTCCCATATTCAATTACTTCCACATTCATTCCTTGATTTTTGAAAACTTGTTTTACCAAACTGAGCTCTTCTCTTGTTCTACCTTTGAAATAAATAAAACAGTTCTGTTGAGATTTTGAGTTTCCAGAAGGTTTCCACATATCTGTATCAATTCCTGCGCTCCAAATTTTTAGCTCGGGAGATACAAATGTCGCGTCAATTTTTTTAATTTTTTCAAAATCTTTAACATATTTGTCATATACCCATTTTGATGGAACAAGAAATGTTTTCAAACCTGAAATAATTTGGGGCATCTCTGATGGCAAAACACAGATATTAGGTCCTGCCACAATGTTATTTGTTTTTCTATCAATTAGACTATTTGTTAATTGCAGAATTCCTAAATTAGGTGAGGTTGAAGTTACTTCAACGTTTAATTTCTGGAGTCCTTTCAATAAGGATTGAACGACTTGTCCCGGACCATTTACAGAGGAATTTGAATAGGATAAATTTACGTCTTTTTTCTTTGCACGAACATAAACAGCTTTGGCAAAATCAAAACTTTCAAACTCTAGTGAAGTTCTATAAAATCCATTCTTCCCAAAGAAATCATCTGCTTCTGATATTGATCTAACATTTTGAGAACCATTCAAACTAACAACAGTTTTGATTTGTTCACTTAAATTATCAAGTATTGTTTCTGTCATATTGATTTCATTTCGTATTTCATTTCAAAATGGACACTGGGAGTTTCAAGACCATTGAACGGCTCGTAATCAATCTCAATTCCTTGGAGATACAGGTCGTTCAACTTTGAAAGCTGAGCTTCTTCAAGATTAGCATGACGGTTATTGAAAGTATCCTGAGTTCTGTTAGCAGGTACATTCACTAATTTTGCTTGATTGTATGCCAAAAGGAATGGATGCGGGATCGGATTCTGACTAAGAGCTGCTTCAAAAGAATTTGGATTCCAATAGTTCAATCTCTGAACTAATGGGAGGATTTCTTGTGTTCGAAACACGGTTCCATCTACAGACATTGGATAACCAAAATCCCCATCTTTCCCATGCCAAGCATAACAAAAAAATCCTTCATTATGACTTTCAGGAACTTTCATTACTTGATCAATTGCATAACAATAAGTTTTTTGTGGGTCCAATCGTAAACTCAATCCGAGAATATCTTCGTCTTTTCGAAAGAAAAGAAATTCAGGATCATTCATAGAGAATTCATGTGTGAAAACAATGTCGTCAACCAAAAACATTGTAAATTCTCTGGTCGACTGAATTGCAGATATTGTGGCTTCCTTGAAGGAAGTCTGCTCTTCGTTTATCCATGAAACATATCCTGTTGCCTTATCTTTACGTCCCCATTTCTTTATGAGTTTTTTATAACCATCTACGAAGCTTTGATTACTTGCACGAAAAATTACAGTAACGTTTTGATAGTAAGGCTTGGCAAAATTCTTCTCTATTGATCTGAGAAGGAGGTCAAGTTGTGCTGCACGGTCTTTTGAAAAGATTATAACATTCATTTGTTACAATCTCCTTCATCATCAATTTCTTCACACATCATTTTGTACCAATCCCAAAGAGGTTTTCTTCTTTCCGCCATTCTGATGTATCTCTGTCTTTCTTTTTCACTTGGAGCTATTTGAGCTCTTTGATAAAGAATTGCGGGTGTAGCAAATTTATTTTCTTTGTACAGAGTTTCTCTCAAAGAATTTAGGAAATCTTTTTTTCCAATTGCCATCATTTACCTTCCAACCAAGCATTGTTAGTGCTCGTATTTCTTCTATAGCAATAAAGCTTCTCTCGAAGAACTGAGGTTTTTTGAAGAAGTAACGTCAACTTTGTATTGTGATCACTATCTTCTGCCTTCTGACATCGGAGTCCAAGATTGCCTGGTAAGAACTTCATTCCATGGGTCCAGAGGGATTTGTAGAATACTGTGGAGGCTCCGTGAACTTCAAACTCTCCAGTGTAGTAGTGATTTACTCCAGGGGTATTGAAGCCCAAATGGACCGCGCGGACGACCGTTTGATGATCATCGATTGGAGCCATTGAAATGGGGTATTCAACTTTGTTGTTCTTGAACTTTGAAAGTGTTTCCTGATCAAAACAATGAACAAATCCACAAAGATTGTGGAATGAACCCATCTTGATCATTGTCGCAACTTGACGCTCAATACGTTGAGGCATTGAAGCATCGTCAGCATCTTGAAGTGCAATTAATTCGCCTGTGGCTTGTTCAATGCCAACATTCAAAGCAAACCATTTCCCACTGTTTTTTTCCAATGAAATGAGTTTGACAGGAAATGGTTTTTGATCATAATCTTCTTTCAACTTCTTCATCTTTTCAAGAGAGTCATCAGTTGAACCATCATCAACCATGATTATTTCAAGATTGTCATAAGTTTGATTGACAACAGAAAGAAATGCTTCCTCAAGATATTGAGAATGATTATAGTTTGTAAAGATAACTGATACTTTTTTACTCACTGTACCTTACTCCAAATTCTACATTACCACAAAATCCTTTGAAGGTTCTCTTGTTGCAATAAGAGAAAGAACTTTGCAATCCTCCCTCAACATTTTTTACAAAATCCGCAACAGTTTTTGAACACTCAACGGTTGTTTCTTTTCCTTCTGGAGTACATGAGACTTTGCCTTTGAAATCGATCATGGCAGCAGCCGAAGCCATTCCACGATAAACAGGAGCGTGTCCTGTGGCAAATGCTTCTCGTCCTGCAACAGAATCCGAACACTCAGCAAAAAGCTTTCCAACCATTACCAAATCAGCTCCAGCTCCGATTGCTTTCGCAATATCTCCGATTTCACGGACACCACCATCGGCAATAATAACTCTATTGAATCCATCAATTGAATCAAAGTCACGAATAGTTTTTACACATTCAACAACTGCCGTAAACTGTGGAACTGTTACACCAGTTACATTCTTCGTTGTACAAACTGCCCCAGGACCAACACCTATTTTGTATCCATCAACAAACTTGGAAAAATCGGAATCAAGAAAATAATGAACGGTTCTTGGATTTGCGAAGTTGCCAACAACAACTTTGAAATCTTTTCCTTGTCCACTAACTTTTGAGAAGTCTTGTAGACGTTTCAACATCAACATTACATTCTGTGAGGCTCCATGGGCAATATCAATAATAAACCATCTTGCCCCAACCTCATACAATTTCTTGAAGCGTTCCATTTCTTCAAGATTTGTTCCAATTGAACAAAAACATTCTTTGGTTTTATGGTGTTGTTTGAACAACAAATATTCTTTAATGTTGTCTTCAACTGACATGAATCGATGAAGTGCAGCAAGAGCGCCTGCATGTGTTGTGTAAACGGCAAAAGCTCCGTCTGTAACGGTATCCATATTTGCAGACACAATAGGAACCCTGACCTTTTTTCCCCACAGTTTTTGGGAAATGTCAACGTCCTTTCTTGACAAAACCTCAGAGAACTGAGGTTTGATAAACACGTTGTGATAATGATATGAGGGAGTTGAGTCAATTTTCATTGTTTCTTCTTTTCGTCAACTAGTTTGATCCAATCAAGAATGAACTTCGGGTGTGAAATGTTTTGTTTCTTGAATTTTTCAAAAGAAAGTGATGGTCTGTTTGACCCATTCCATTTGTCGTGAAAAATCCAACCGCCTGTTTCCTTCTCTAGTCGAAGACCTAACTCAACTATCTCACTGTCTTGCATATCATTCAATGACTTGTCAGCAAATGGATTCCAGTTCGGATCTCTATTTTCGTTATAAAGTGACTTCCATGAATTGTTCCAAAAATATTTGTATTTCAAAATTTTCTCAGGAATAGAATACCAAGAATAATGAAATACGCCTGGAGTATTTTTCATCATTGAAACATAATCATGAACAAGAATTTCTTCATTTGCTTGAAATGGATTTTGTAAAAAGTTTTGCCTATGAAGTTCAACTTGTTGTGGATATGTTGACATCATTGAAACTGGATTCATTGAAGTATCGATATAATCACATCCGTCTGTTCCGTGCTTTGCGTACAGAAGTCCGTCTTCAATTTTGATAAGAGCTTTCGGAATACCATGAGTAATGTTCTTGTCGTTTATTGACATTCGCGGCTTCCAAGGATTTATGTCAGCACGGATCTTATCTGGACCCCAAAACTCGATCACAGGCAAAATCAAAAGTTTTGGGGAAGTTGGGTTTGCCTGAACTGACGTCAAAAACTGCTGTGCAATTTCACGAATGATTGGTCCATGGTCTTCATGAACAATCTCATCAGCGTCCATTTGCCAAAGAACATCACCAGTACAATAGCTGCGCGCCATTGCCTTTGTCTGTCCATCATAAATTCCATGATTTGGTGCGTCCCAAGGAATTTCCACATCCACAATAATCAACTTTGGATCATCAATAGAATTGAGAGCATCAATAGTGTCTTGACAATCTGAACTGTCAAGAACCACAACTTCATCACAGAAAGAGAGCATTGATTTGATGCTCTCTAAAAATGGATAACCCATTGATTTTGCATTACGTATTGTTGTATAACCAGATAATTTCATATGACCTCAAGTGCAGTCTGATGTTCGTTTGAACTGACAATATTTGCAAGAGTTTCTATTTTTCAGATAGAGTTTCTTGTTGAGAATGCTCAAATGCTTTTTGAGACTTTCAAGAGCTTTCGTTATTGAACCATCTCCAAGAGAAACAGGAACGATTTCAAAAGGCTCGGCGTCGGGCTTGACAATTCGCTTTACAAGTACGAACGAACATTTGATATCACTATATGGAACATTGTACTTTTGAGAAAGATAATGCTTATAGAATGCAAGTTGCTTCAACTTGGCAAAATCTTGTTTCTTTTCCCTTGTCCAACCCCATGAAGTAGTTTTCCAGTCGATAACCAAATAGTAATGACCTTCGGCAGGCTTCTTACTTCCTTTTCGTGGCTTCTTTGGAAGCTTCAATACACAGTCAATATAACCCTTGAAGAACCTATTCTTCAACTCAGGAACTTCTTCAAAAAGAGGAATTTCAACTCCAACCACTTCTGCATCTGGATAGTTCTTTTTGAACCATTCTGGAAATGCTGTAAGGGCACGGACAGCAGCCTGGAAGTAATCTTCCACTTCTTCGTCTTTGTACTCAAGTTCTGTCTCTTTTAGAGCTTCAAGGAACTTTTGTTTTTCCTCAACTTTCTGTTCCTCTGTTTGCATTGGTTCAACAGAGTTTAGAAGGTAGTTCTCTATGTTTGAGTGAATCATTTTTCCATACGCTGTGTGAATATTACCCTTGTCATTTCCAAGTTTCTTCACATAAACAAGCATATGCTTCCACGAACATTCTTCATGGACAGTAAGCTCTGAGAACGATGTGTGGGCTTTTTCGGTTGGCAATAGATCAGTTTCATCAATAACCGGCAGATGAACCTTTTGATCTTTTTCTTGGTTTTCCATATTTCTCTATTCTATCAGATCACAGCAAGGAGTTCAATTTGTTCCAAAAAGATAAGGGACGTTCTTTCAAACTAGCAAGAAGTTCCTCGCCAGATAACTTCGTCCATTCTTCTCCGACATGAAGAACATTTTCATTCAATATAAGATCCAATCCCATCAACTGTGCTTCAATTACAATCCTTGGACAAGTATCAAATCCGAGAGGAAGAAAAATCAAACCTTTTCTTTTTGAAAGTTCTTCAATGAATTGATGATACGGTAAGTCACCAAGCAAGTCATATTTCAATTTAGAACTCTTTGCATACTCAATGGTTTGTTCAGTTCCTTTTATCCAAGAAGCTCCAGTAAGAATTGCCCAATGGTCACTCCTTTCAGACGTAGAAAGTTGTTTTAGTTTATCTAAATGTTCTGGTTCCCACGTGGAACTTTGTACACTTGAGTTCTTTCCTAGTTCTGGAAATCGTTCAAGATACCATTTCCTTTGATTTTCAGACATATAGAACACATGTCTAGCAGATAAGAAAAAGTTCTTCATCCACTGTCCGATAGGACGCATATGACAATCACAACTTTGACCTGTTTGAATTTGATGAAGTTGCGGAGAACGGAAAGCGCAATACTTGAAATCATATTCGATTACAAAGTATTTCGTCCCCTGTCGAACCAACTCCTCCAAGGCTTGAGGATGCATGGAAGAAAAATTGCCAATTATCCATGTTTTATTCTTGTTGTCTCTTACAAACTCTTTTTGTTCCTCAACTGTTTTTTTGGTCGATGGTTTGAATTTATAAACAGAAAAAGGCGATGCCTTTAGAATTGCCTCTGTGGTCAATTCGGCACCGCCTCTAAAATCTTCAACAAAAAAGTCAGCTACACAAACTACTTGCTCTTTGACTTCTTGGTTTTTTATTGCGAAATGGTCAGAAAACATCAAACTTGAGCGGAAGTATCTTCCTCTTCCGCTTCCTCCTCATTAGGAGGATACCAAATCTTGCTCTCTTGTCCAGGCTTCAAGTCCTTGCGCTTGATATGGAAAATCACAGGAACAGTTCGACCCTTTGCTCCAAAGACTTCGTACTTTCCGTCTTCCTTTCGATAGAGGATTTCTGCGAATCCAATCGAACGCTCGAAGTCTAGCTCTCCGAAAGTAAAAGTACGCTCTTCGTTGTCAGTCTTGCGCAGGACATGAAGAGTGGTTCCGTCCTTTTGAAGGACTTCAAACTTTTCATATCCAATACCAACAATATCCTCGGGTTCGATACTGTCGAAAAGTTGCTGAGTTGCAACAGGATCTTGGACCAAGTTTCCTTCGGAAAAAAGCTGCATTTCAAAATCTGCAAGCTCCATAGTCTTTTCAGTATATGCCTTGTTGTACTCATAGGTGGTACGGAAATAGGCGTACTTTTCATCGCTTGGATGCTTCTTGTTCTTGATGAAGTGCTCTTCGCGAATTTGCACGACTTCTTCGGGGTCATGCTCCGTACTATTTTCAGTGGTTTGCTCAGGAGCAACACTAACTTCTTGAACGTTTTCTTCACTCATGAGTTCATGATCCTTTTCTTGAGGAGTTTCACTCTTTCCTTCAGTATACGATAATGGAGAGGTAATTTCAAGCAAAACGTTCCAGAGGTTACCACTTGAAGTTCTCTTTCTTTCAAATCCTAACTCTTTCAATTTCCTCGCAAAAAGCTGAGATTTATAATGGGGTGGGTGCGGTACTCCATAAGTACCAAAAAACTTATCATATTGTTGCATTAGGAAATCTAATGTAACATACACTTTAGATGATTTTTGCATTGATCCAAAGAAATGCACATCAAGTTTACGAATCCAGTTTTCGTTTACTTTTTCTTCATTTTTGTTCATGAACTTTACATAACCATCCACAACTTTCGAAGGTTCATAATTGTTGTATGGTACATACTTCATTGCAGAAGATGCAATATGACTAAGTTCGTTGTCTGTTATAGTCGAAGGTTCTTCACAAAGAGATCGATATTTCAGAGCATTGGTCCACATGTCGTTCTTATAAAGAACACCTTTTGCGCGATCAGAAGAAAGTAATCGATGAATTGTGGTGTTGCGAACCCCATTTGGTATAAGGATGCCTTGATCAAGTCTTGCGCGAATTTCTGGAACGGAAAGTCCTGCCCAATGATGAGCAAGTGGCTTATTTTGCTTTCCCGTCCCTTGTCGAACAATCGACCCAGATTTCTTTTCTGTAAAGAACCATTCTGGAAGTTCAGCTATTTCATGATGAGAGTTCTCGTGAAAGTGATAAACTCCACCTGTTCGGTGTCTGGAGGGTGGAACAACAACATAACCACCAGCTCCGCGAACATCAACTTTTTCTGCGATTGCGGAGATTGAGTTATTGACTTGCTTCTTTGAAAAGAACCAAAAATGATGCCCTCCGGAACCCGTTTTGTAATTGAAGGTCTTTGGAAGCTTCGATAGAAGTGGATGAGTTTTTGTATCAAAATCAAGAACAACAAGGTGCTTTCCAGAAGGAAGTTCTCCTGTGCAAACGCCAAGATTTAGCGTTGTTCCGTATTTCTCATTCCAAGTTTTCAACATAGATTTATCAGAAGAAGCAATCTTCTTCCAAGATTTTCTTATTCTTGGATGTTTTCCTGGGGAAATGCATTTCTCATTTCCACAAGTACATTTCCCCTCGTTGATTGAATGAAGAGGAAGAAAAGATATGCCGTGTTCATCAATCATTTTTGAGAATAGGTGGATGTACTTTTGCATCATCCATCTAGAGTAGAGGAGAGTTGAATAACACTCAAACTATATGAATAAGATCATTCTCAAGAGCATCACCTCAATCTAGGACTGGTGCTCTAATTGGTTATCTTCCACTACCTCAAACTACAGTCAAAATTTGATTGACTGATATTTCAAATTAGACAGATATTCCATACCTTGCATTGAAGTATTGTCTAATATTGGTCTGTTCTTGAGTGCTTAGTTGTTTGTTGAAAATTACCAACTCTCCAACTTCTCCAAGAGTTTCATCAAACACTCTCATATCAACAGCATTCAAGTTGTTGAAACCAACATTACTTGCAGATACAGGTGTGTTGTTATTTACTCTTACATAAGCTCTAGAGTCAGCAACATCACGATAGAATTCAACTAAGAATGGTTGATCTATGGAACCAACCGATGCTGTAACTCTTTGTCCAGTGCTCAGCCATGTAAATCCATAAACAACTGTCTCCACTTCAAACATGTGATATAGACCCCACCACCCTGGTGAATCACCAACTATTCTATGATTTGTCCACCAAGAAAGATTTGAATCGGTTGCAGGCAAACGTCGAATTCCAACATAAAACACATGCCACGACGAACCGCCACTTGTACCGGAAAGATAGGTATTTTGGAGTCCAGCAATTCCATATGAACTGTCACTTTTTGAAACAAATGTTCTTGAGCCGCTTACAACTAATGCAAATGGCGAAGTATTTACCCAAGAAACACTTCCGGTTCTTGGTGTCCACGAGATGACATTTCCTGTAACTTCTGCATCATCTCCAACCATCCAAAATGTAAGTGCAGCACTCGATGCTTCATCAGGATTTAGTCCGGGATCTACGGGAGGAGTAAGATTTGGCTCGATCCAAGGATCCTCACTTGTAAATCCAATCACCGTTGGAAAGATCGCATCATTAGGTGGAAAGGCATCAGTGAATAAAAAGTTGCTTCCACTCGCAGCTAATCTAAATCTGTATAAAGGTCGTTTGATCATGAGCTGAAAATCAAATCAGAGTTATGGTGAACAATCGCAAGAGAACCTCCGCCAATTGTTCCAGAAACTTGAACTTCAACAAGAATGCTTGAAGTGATTATTGAATTGAGATTTGCAGAAGTAAGAACAGTTGGAGTTGTACTTGTTGTATTCAATTCAAAAACTCCTGCACCTCCAATTGGAAGATAATAACCATCTGTTATACTGAAAAGGCGAAGATGTGCTGTGTTTAAAGCATCACTTGTGCTTAGAATGGATCTCATTAGGATAGAGCCAGATTGATGTTCTGAAGATACAATATAGTTTCCCCCAACAGTTTGAGAGTTTGACTGAGTAACTGTTGTATAGTTTCCAACAGAAACTCTCGTCGGGAAAGATGAACCTCCACCACCACCACCAGTTGCAGCAAGTTGTGTAAGAGTGTAGCCGCCTGGATTTGAAGTGTCAAAAAATCTTAGATCGTTACCATCTTTTAGGATGTATGTATCATCTGCCCATGCAAGAGCTCCGGAGGTTTTAATTGAACCTCTAAATGAAGCATACCTTGCTGAAGAACCGGAAGTTATTGAGCCTGAAACTACTAAAAATTCATCATTGTTGGCGGAGTTATAGACAGAATCAACTTGATCTGATCTGTCTGTAAGGTAAATCGTTCCATATCGTTCCGCAACAAATGTGTCAGGATCATCATATTTTGTTCCAACTTTCAGTTCGATAAAACCAGGACTCAAAAATGAATTACCAGCTGCTAAAGAAATTGTGCCAGGAGCACCATGAGTGCTGAAATCTGAACTGCCTCCATTTCCTGCCACAACAACAAATCGACCACCGGCTCCAGCAACTTCATCAGTGTTTTCATCATTTCCACCATCTCCAAGATAGAAAGATACATCGCCACCGGCACCTGCATAAATTGGTCCTGAATTAGCTCCAGCATCACCACCATCACCAGTCTCGACATAGAAATTGCCTCCGGCACCACCGTTACCAGTGCTTCCGGCACCACCATTTCCAGTATAAAATTCAACGCCTCCACCTTGTCCACCAGATGGACCACCGGAACCATTTCCGCAGTTGAACGAGAAATTGCCTCCCGAACCTCCTGCACCTTCTACGGTACCTCCACCAAAACCGGAATAGAATTCAAATCCGCCACCTGTGCCTCCGCCGCCTCCAAAACCAGAATTATCTTGGTTTCCTCCGTCTCCAGCAACAAAATAATGCTTTCCGCCCGTACCACCCTTTTTATTTCCTGCTGTTGGACTGTTTCCAGTTCCGGCGTAGTATTCAATATCTCCACCTTGATATCCAATACTTGTGCCAGGTCCCAAACCAGCGTTACCGGCTCTAAGTTCCAAATTTCCGCCAGATCCAGACACCCCAACATTTGCAGCTCGAACAAGCAAATCTGTAATCAAACCTACTGAATAGTCAGAAACTTCTGCCATTCCGATCACAACTTCACTTTCCAAGTTTGGAACATTGGAAAACGTCAAAAAATACTGACCAAGAAAAGCGTTTGATTCCGCAACAGCTATCGTTCCCGAAACTTTTGTGTCTCCACCAAAGACAACAAGACCACCATTTGACTGATCAATTGTTCCTTTCGAACCGGAAAAGAAAATAAATGTGTCAGCTCCAATAGAACTTGTATTGAAAATTGCAGTGTTGATATTACCTTGGTTTGCCGGGGTTCCATCAGCAGAAATATCATAAACCAGCAACTTTGCTGGAGTGCCTGTTGAACCAGACGTAATAAGTTTATTGGTTCTTACTTGTGAAGCTCTGAAATCGTATGCCATGTTTATTCCAATAACTATTCAAATGCCAATACATGTATTGGACTATTAATTTCTGCACTGCTTGTCAGTATAACATTGTCTGCATCTGCATAGGAACTTGAAAGTTGAACATCGATATCTCCATTTCCAAGAGTATCAAACGCTGTAAACAAAACTCTACTAAATGAAGACGTTAATTCTGTGTATGGGATGCTAAACTCATTTCCAGATACCGTAACAGCATTTGCTGAAACCATGAAGGCGCTTCCTGTAAATGAACTGGTCACCACTACAGGATAAGTTGTAGAGTAGATTGCACGATATCTGATATTGCCTGCGTATGGTGCTGAGGTTCCAATGTCAAAACCAGTGGTGCTAACAGAAAGACCATAAGCAATGATATTCTCCCAACCTTCTATGTCTGGTTGGTCGGCTGGTTCTGCAATAGAGAAAACAACGTAGGGTGTTGAAGAAAAAGTAAAATTGAAGGCTTGATATTCATTGTCTGTGAAGTTGAATGAAACAATACCTTCATCATATTCTCCAAGTGAAGATGTTGGAGGAGGTTCAGGAGAGCTTGTAATTGGTGTTGCCGCAACAAATAAACTTCCGCCATTGTCAACAACGAAGAAATCTCTATCCCTTACAATTTTTTGGAAATCAAATGATCTTGTTGTGCCCGAACCAACATCAACAAATGTGTATGTGTCGGGTTTTCTACGAATAAAACCATAGGTCTTCCTAAACAAATTAGGATTACGACCTATGGTTCTATTGAGACTTTCAGATGTTGGCATACTTTCCGCTTACAAGTACGGATAAATATGTCATGTAATGACATCCACGATCAGTTCATAGAACATCCGCAGCAAGCGATGCCAGTTCTGATCTCTCACCCTTCAATAGAGTTACGTGTGCTGCCAAGTTATATTCTTTGAATTTTTCAATAGCAACAGAAAGACCATTGTTGTAAGCATCAAGAGACAAAGTGTCAATTTGATCAACGTCTCCTGTCAAAACAATTTTGGTATTCTCACCAGCTCTAGTAATGATTGTTTTCAATTCGTGTTGCGTCAAGTTCTGAGCTTCGTCAATAATGATGAAGGAGTTATGAAAAGAGCGACCTCGGATTAGAGAAATTGGTTGAAGTTCAATCGTTCCTTTTTCCATGAGCAAATCAATCGTTATTTCTGTTTGTCTTGAACGTTTCTTTCCACCCAAAAGAAAGTGAAGATTGTCAACAATCGGCATCATCCAGGGCATAGTTTTTTCTTCTGCTGAACCTGGCAAGAAACCCATTTCTTTTCCAACTGAAATCATTGGGCGAGCAACAACAAGCTTCTCATATTTCTTATCAAGAACCTGCTCCAATCCTGCTCCAACAGCAAGAATCGTTTTTCCATTTCCAGCTTTGCCGGTTAGGGTAACAAGTTTTACATTTGGATCTTGAAGTACATCCAAAGCAAATCTTTGCTCCTTGTTACGAGGAGTTAGTTTGTGCATGTTGCTTTCTTTTACAAGACAAAATCCCTCTTTTTTGTTTTTGTAACGAAGGATTGCACTTGCTTTAGATTTCTCATCTTTGAAGAGCACAAACTCATTTGGATACAACTCCTCTCCAACCGAGAAGTCTAATGGATCACCATTCTTCTCGCATTCGTGGAAATAGTCGATGGTTTCACGATCAATACCTTCTGTGATTACTCGGAAACCTTTATAAAATCCGTCTTCTTCGACGTTGATTTTGTTCTTCTTATATCCTTGGACTTTCAATCCAACGCTATTTGCTTTGATTTGAAGTAGAAGGTCTTGAGTAACGAGAATGACTTGTTCTTTTGGATTGTTAGCCATCAAGTCCTTTGCCAAGGAAAGAATGACGTTATCGGGTTTTCCATCCATCTCTAATGGTTGCTTGAAATGATATTGCAAATCATTTGAAGAAAGTGCTCTAACTGTTCCATTACCCTTTTCAGTTTTGAAACCTTTCTTCAAATCAAATCCCTTTTCGAGATATTTCGATATGTTTCTTGAAAATTCTCTAGCATTCCTTCCAATTTCATCACTTCTTGTTTTGTGTTTTTCAAGTTCTTCGATGACGATAAAAGGAATAATTACCTCATTGTCCTCGAAGCTCTCAAATGAAACAGGGTCGGTTAGGATTACATTTGTATCGAGAACATAAACTTTTTTCATATCATTTCTCCGTGTCTTTATCAAGACTCTTCTTTTTTACTCTTCTTTTTCTTTGGAACGTTTTCCTTGGAAGGAATCACTATCTCTTTCAAAGCATTTTTTGGCTTTTTAGAAACAGTTTCTTTCTTTGGTTTTACTTCCAACTCTTTCACTTCTTCACCGGAAGTGTTTTCTTGTGTTTCTTCCGGATTGTTCAAATGTTCAACATATTCATTCCACTTTTCTTTTTTGATTTCGAAAGGTGGCGAAACAAACAAAGCCCACTCCGGCTCCACTTCTGTTTCGACGTTCTGCGAAACTTGTGGAGTTGGATGTGGGTTTCTATTTCCTTCAACTTGTAGAAGTTCATGTTTTGAAATTGGACGATTGGGATCAAATCCCAATTCTTGAAGTCTCGATACCATTTTTTTGTTCATTATTTTCCTCAACGATTGATAAAGTATTCGTATGCAAACTTGCCAGCCATACCAACAATTGCTAAGACGAAAGCCCATGCAATTTTTGTGAAAGACTTACCATGTTTGATTGTTGTTCGCAAATCTTCATGGTCTTTTCCTGTAATACCCAGCAGCACACTGTTTTCTTTTTCAAGCGTATCAACTCTGTCTTCGATTTTATCAACCTTCTCAGAGTTTTCCTTTATGGATCTATAAGATTTTCCAATATCTTCACTAAAATCATTCAGTGCTTCATTCTGTCCATGCACTTTATAATCAATGATCTTGATGCGAGCATACAAACCTTTATCGGGTTCATAGATCGAATCCGAGATATGATCAACTTGTTCAGCAACTTCGTCAATTGTTTTTTCAAGACGATTTTGCTGAGCTTGCATTTCTTTTTGTTGAATTTGGATTTCTCCAATCTTGTTCACAAGACGATCGAATCCATCATTGAGAGCGGGAGCTTTCTCAATACTAGATTTGATACTTGACATCAATTCTCTAATGTCTTTATCTTTTTGATTATCGTCTTTGTTCATACAACTTCTTGAACTGAGTGATACTCCTAAGTATTGATCATGCCTACTTCTGTCGTACATAAAGAAACCTTGAATGATGAGCTTCTACGAATTTGCGAAAAGACACTTTCAAATTATGAAAAGTTTGGAAATCTCATAAGTGAAAATCTTGTACCGCTTTCTAAGGAAAGCTATCATTTTTTTACGAACATTTTACATCCAAACACAAGAGAAGAAAAAGTGTTCTACAACCTACTATTCTCTGCCTTGTTCAAAGCAGAAAAGATGGCTGGTGGCAGTTCATATTTGACTTTCCTGTCAGCAACAAATCTCTATAAAACACTCATTCATTCAAAAGAGACGCTTCCAATAAATCATGTTGAACTGAAAAAAGAATGGGATAGTTCTTTGGAACGTTTCAAACAAATTCTTGAAGACAACGCTTCTTGTATAACAGAACAGTATCTTGAGAAGTTCATCTTGGAGAATGTTTCAAATAGGAGTCTTGGAGTTTCTATTTTTGAAGCTTTGAAGATGGCTGGTTTGGAAGGAAGCATTTTTGTAGAAGATGGAAAGTCTGACAAGTATGTCATTGAATATCGTGAAGGATTTCGATTCCCACTGAAAACTTACAACTTCTTTCTTCAAGGACAGATTGAAACAAAGCTACGAGACGCTAAAGTTTTGATTGTGGACGGCATCATCGAAACCGTTGGTGAACTTGATCAACTTCTATTGAAAAGTCAGCAAGAAAGTTGTCCAATGGTTATTTTTGCTCAAGGTTTTAGTGAAGAGATCATTGCCACCCTGAAACACAACATTGACCTCAACAGACTTAGAGTTTTTCCTGTAAAAATTCCAACTGAAATAGAAGCTTTGAATGTTGTAAATGACATTGCTTACGCTTGCAATAGTGACATTGTCTCCTCGTTGACTGGACAAAAAGTGTCAATGACAAAATGGGAAGACCTAAAGGTTGTTGACATGGTCATTTTGACAGAAAGAGAAACCAGCATTGTAAACCCAGCTTCAATGAAGGCTGTATCTCTACGCCTTCAAGAAATGATCAAACAAAGAAAAAACTCGGTACCAGATGTTCAAGAGTTCATTGATAAGAGAATAAAATCATTCTCCCCTTCTTCTGTGGTTCTTCGTCTTCCAAACACTGATAAAATCTCAAATGAAAATCTAAGAACGGAAATTGATATTCAACTCAGAACTATCAAGTCATTGAAATCCTGGGGCACCACAAACCTCTCAGAGGCTCTTCAAAAATACAGACAGACAAGTTGCCAAACAAACATGGATCGAGCCTTGCAGCGCGTCCTGATGGCTCTGATTGGCTATCTAGGAGAAAGGGCGAGTGACGTTCCGTTGTTGAACATCTACCTCGCCCTATATTTTTCTGGTAAACAAATGATTGAACTTTATTGTTCAGATGTTTTTGTCAAGATTGTGTGAGATTATATCCAGCTTTTTTCAGAACGTTCAATACTGCTTCCATATTTTTTGGATTTGAAAGTTGTTGAGCGATTTTCTTTTCTACGTCACTAAGTGAACCATCTTTTGAAATAGACTTTGCCTTAGTTGCAACTCCTTTAGCATCATTTGGAGACTTTGTTCCTGCTCCTGTTGCCTGAGTTGCCTCGGTTCCTTGAGTTGGAATGTTCGAGGTTGTTGTATTTGAAGTTTGGGGTTCTTTTGGATTTTGAGTAAAAGAAGTTAGGTCTGGAAGTTTCGTTGCAAGAACACCATCAAGAACCGCAAAAGCTTTGGCTTTTTCTTCTGGTGTTTTGCTTTGTTGTTGAATGTTTGTGATTGTTTGCATCAAATCCGTTACGATTCGATTTGGTTCCAGTCCAGCAAAAGGCTTTACCTTGAAGAGATTTGTGATTTTATTCAAGAAGTTTCCAGAGATTGCCTTGTTCAAAAGAGCCTGGATTTGTCCAAGTTCTGCTGAGGAAAGTTCTCCGTCTTCAAAAAGAGGTTTGATTTGCTCCCAAGAGTTTTGAATTTGTTTGAAGGTGTTATAGAAAAGTTCGAGTTGTTTGATTTTGATAGAAAGGTCGTCTTTGTCAACCAAAGAAGCCAATGCTTGCCCAATTCCACCTTCTTGAGCAAGTCCTCTTCTAATGCTAGAAATCAAGTTGTTTAGAGACTTTGAGACATTTGGAAAAAGTGTTTTGTTCTTTCCAAGAAGTTCGTTGATTTTGGAAGTTAGTTCGATTACTTTGTTTAGTTTTTGAGGATTGAGTGCCTCGGTCAAAAGTTCTTCATTTACTTTTTTTTTTACACCTTCACCAATTTGAAGTTCTGCTTTCTTTGGTTCAAGTTTTATATTTTGTTCTCCAACAACTCCGTCAACTTCATCTTGAGTAACAACCATTGGGGTTTTCTGTACGCCACTAAGTTGCATCAAATCACTGTAAGAAAGAGCAAGAAGGTTAGAAGCAATTACTTTCGCATCAACCATTGGCAACTTCCCTTTCTTGTAAATTCTCTTGTACATGGTCATTTCATCTTTTGATGGACGAAGAGAGTTTTCAAAAGCGGCGAGAACTGATTTGGTATCGAAAGTTCCTGAGAGTGAATCAAGACGAACAGTCGGATTTTCTTTTGCGTCACGAAACATGTGCATCTTTAGAAGAACAGGCAAGTCTTGAGAGAAGAAAGAAGAAAGTAGATTGTAAAGAACAGACAACTCTTTCAAAAGATCAGAAGCTCTTGTGTCTGATGCTTTTCCTGTAACAACAAGTTGCAATCCGGTCTGTGCCTGATCAAGAATATCTCGAATGGCAGGAAGCCTATCAGAAAACTCTCCAAACTTCTCTTCAAACTTTGTGATTGATTGGATCAGGCGATTGACGTCTTTCCTGTTCAGTTTTTCGTTGATGAGGATGAAATTTTCTTCAACCCATGAAATTGCAGCCTCGCTAACAATTTCATTCTTCTTTTCTTTATACTGTTTATATTCTTTTCTTAGGGATGACATTCTTTGTTCCTCTTGAAGTAAGGATAATTAGGCACCTAAATATGTTCATCAAAAAAACAGGGTCAATTTCTATCGACGTTCTATCTTCGGATGAAAAAGAAGATGAGAACAAAATAGAAATCAAGAAAACTGAAAATCCTTCGCGAAAGGTTGAAAAATACTACCTTCCTGTGTTACACCTAAACAGGACCGAGGAATGGCAACCCGTTCCAAATAGCGAACGAAAACACTTCACAGATGAAGTGGCAATGGAAACATGTCTTTCAAAATGCTGCGGACATGAAGGACTAAAATCAGCTTGTTGCACACTTGACCCTGATGACCTCGAACACATTCTTGGTCCTTTAGATGAAAAGTGGATCAAGAAAACAATTTCCTGGCTTAGAAAAAAAGGAATTAATGTAACAAGGCATGATATAGTTATCGATTATGAAGAAGGAAAGTTGATTGGAGTAAATCACTTCAATGGACATAAAATCTTCGAACAAAAAACATCATACCCAATGATGCGCATCCAAGTCTTCGGACCAAGATGGGCATGTAAGTTTTTGAATGTAAATTCAGGTATGTGTACGATCTATGACAAAAGACCTGATATGTGTCGCGACTACCTGTGTCAGTACGTGAAATCTAACTTCTTAGTTAGAACGAAAACGAAACCAAACACATATCAAAATGTAAGAAGGAAAGAAAAGCCTGATTTAGAAAGTGAAGAGTAGAATATGGAAACGAGAGTTTGGAAAATGCCGGACGTCGGCAAGGTGACTGAAGAAGAGATGCTCAACAAAATTCAGAGTGCCAAGATGCACAATGATAACATGATTGTTTTTGTTGGCACAGACAGTCAGACACAAGGTCGTTTCTATAACTTCATCACAGTTGTAGGACTTTACACTCCCGGAAAGGGAGGAACTTACTTCTTTACGGGAGAAATAGAAGAACGCCGCAAAATGAAGGGAGCTCAAAAGCTTCGTATGTTTGATGAAGCAACGAAGTCCATTGCAGTTGCAACACTTCTTTTTGAAAAGTTGGACATTCTTCCAGAAGTTCATCTTGACGTCTCTCCTGCCCACAAGAAAGAATTTACATCTTCTTTGGCTGATCAGCTTTATGGATATGTACTTTCTTCGGGTTTTGAACCTAAGCTAAAGCCTGATAGCTGGGCTGCATCTGCAATCGCTGACAGACATGCCCGTCGTAAAGGAAAGATTGTATGGATAGACAAAAACTTGACACCATGATTGAAAAAGAAGTTCGAAAACTTCTCAAGGAAAGCGTTGAATGGTCAGTAGACAACGTTGTTCTTTCATGTCGCAAAAGAGGTGTTCCTGTTGAGGGAGCAGATTTAGCACGAGTGCTTGACCTTTTTCGTGATGCAATGAATCACGCGTTCTTGACGAGAGTTGACGGATTTCAAAAAGGTGTCTCGGTTCATCTAGATGAATATCTAGCGGAGCAAACAAAGACAAGTCGAAAAAAAGTGGGAAACGCCACGCAACCTGGCGAGTGACCGAAAAGACTGTCAAGTCAGATGATAGGGGAATAAAAAAGAGAGTGCTCTTAGCTCTTTTTGTTATTGCCCTATTGGCAATTTGTCTTTTGTTTTTCTTTGGAGGTTTGCATGTCTAATGAAAGAACCTATGTAAAGCATCTTGTTGAATGCAACTGTATTCTCCAAATATTCAAAGGAATGGAAAATCCTCCATTTCACAAGTTCCCCGTTTTCTCAGAACTTGAAGGTCAACAACAGAAGTTCATTTCTCATTTTGCTGTTTGTCCAAACTGTAATGCCGTTCACAAAGTTTTTGAAGTGAACCGCTCCAAAGTTCAAAGAAAAGAAACGGTCGCGGCTCTAAAAACCAAAGAAGAAATTGCAAGCAACTTGCCAGATAAATTGGCTTCCATTCTAGAAAAGAATGAATGCGACATAACAGTCTTTCAAGAAGCAGAATTCATTCTCCAGCATCAACTTTGGGGAAAGCCGATTGTTCTCACAAAAGAGAGACAAGACGATGAGCTTGTTGGAAAATGTTTGACGATTTTGGGAGAAACCATTTTCAAGGTTGACAGCTTCTCATATACAGAGTTTGTTGCCTTGAATGATGAAGAAGAAGAAAGTTGATATGTCCTTATTCATTGTTGATGTAGAGAGTGATGGTCCTTGTCCTGGTTTATATTCCATGATTTCATTTGGTGCTGTCATGGTATCAAAAGATAGAAACTGGAAAACTTTTCATGGAAAGGTTGCACCTCTTCCAAACGCCAATAGGATTGAAGAAGCGGCAAATGTATCAGGGGTGTCAAGGGAAGAACATGAAACATACATCTCTCCACCGATTGTCATGCAAGAGTTTGCTAAATGGATTCAATCTGTGAATATGGGTGGAAAGCCAACATTCGTTTCAGACAATCCTGCTTTTGATTGGCAGTTTGTCAACTATTACTTTCATTTGTCCGGGATAGAAAATCCATTCGGATTCTCTGCTCGCAGGATTGGTGACATTTATGCGGGCGCTGTGAAAGATTTGAAAGCTTCTTCAAACTGGAAGAAGCTTCGAAAGACTGTACATGACCACAATCCGGTAAATGATGCGATTGGAAACGCAGAAGCCTTGCTTGAATTCTGCAAGGCGCTTGACATCAAACTTTGAGGAGAATGAAGTGACAAACAGCAAAAAAATAGATCCATTCAACACAGACTTCTTGACAGATAAATCAAAGAGCGATGAATCGGATAAGGAAAGCTACATCATCCCAAATATTGAGACAAAGCTTCCGAAGAGGAAGAGGGATGAATGTCGAGAGATCGTGAAAGAAATCAAAGAGTTTGGTGTAAGTCAAAGGCAACTCTTATACACAATCTACCTTCTCTCTCTAGAGTTAGAGAATATCGAAGCAATGAGAAACATTGCGAAAGTAGTCGGAGAGGTGAGGGAGACAATTCCGGTAAACTCTCTTCATTTAGAAGACAAGTCAGAAGGAAAGAAAGTTGAAGATAAGGAAGTTGTTTCATCTTCAAAAAAGAAACTGATTATCTGAGTCGTTTTCACACAAAAAGAACAAGGCAGCCGTTTGGCTGCCTTTTATATTTGAACTTCGAGGACAAGAAGAAAAAAGAGATTCATCCAAGTCCAATCAAGACAACCTCTTGTCCGTCAGGAAGAATCCAATCATATTGTCCATACAAAGACCGTTCACCTTGTCGAGCAATCCTATAAAGACGACCGTGCTCGACCTTGTCAATTTTTGTGGAGACAATATCTCCACCTTCATTCACCTTATGCAGGAAGTAAAACATAAGCTCACGGAAAATACCGTTTTCAACCATTCGGAATGTTCTTTCAATTCCGGGACGCCAACGAACTTCATTATTGGTCATACCTTCACTCCTTTGAAACCAAGATTATTTTTGCAGCTTTCGACACATTGAAGTGCTGCATCAATTTTTTGTGTGTCAAACATATGGATATGCTCAATCACACCAGAGAAACTTTCCATTTGCTTTCTTGTCATCTTCTTTGACAAAAGAAGCCCATTTGTTGCCAAAGGCACCTGGCGAGGAATACGAATTCCGGTTTCATCAAGCTTGAATGCAATATCAAGTTCTTCTCGGGTCAGAGCATTCTCAGGTGTTAGTGTGAGAAGATTTGCGAGTCTGTTCCATGCTTTTATTTGTCCGGGATAGAAGAGAACAATCTCTCTTGATCGACCATTCAATGTTTTCTTTGCTCTCGGACGACGACGAACATCCAACTTTCCAGGGACACCGGCAGAAACAATTTCGACACCGATAGATCGAGAGTTGACAGCTCCAGAACCAACGTGAACATTTCCAGTTGTTCCAAGGTCAAGACATTGCCAAACGGCAGCTTCCTTTTCAGGGTCTTGGGGATCACAGGCACCAATCACAAAAGCAATCGAAACCTTTAGCTTTCGACCAATGAATTTTTCGCTCATGCGATTTTTCATTCCATAAACAACACGTGGTCCATCATCTTCAACCGTGGCAAGCCCAGCTTCTCCTGCTGTCCAATGTCCGCAAAGAATGTCAATGTTCTTTGCGCGTTTGGTTGTTTGATAGTCTCCTTCGTCCCACCAACAAACATCTTTTCCGTAAGGCAACTGAAGTTCTTTACCGCTTCTTATCCACTCTGTGTGTTCTATTTCTTTTCCATTTATGATTAGAGACATTCTTTATTTTACCTTTTCGAAATACTTGTAGAATATCTTACTTTGGGAATAAGGTATACCACGATCATTCGATTCCAAAAATATCCATGAACAAACCTTACAGTTTTCTCCATCAATGTCAAAAAGAAGAAACTCAAACCAATAGTATGAAACAAAAGAAAATTGGGCAGCGTCATCATCTCTTTTATGTTCCGTTCCAAGCTCTTGAAACATTTCTTCAATTGATGTTTTCGATGTCTCCGGTACAGGTGAGTTATAGCCATGAAAATCAAATCCATGGTCCTCCAAGTTGACGCAACGAAGAAAGACCATTCGATTGGTTTGGTATTGAAAGTTGTCCGTTCGAATGCCGTATCCGCCTTGTGGGTTTATGGTAGGAAGCACACATTCACCCGTCAGCGACTCGGGATCAATCCAGATTGTTTGAATATAGGATTTCTCATGGTCCTCCGCTCCAACCAAAATGTGTTGAAAGGTTTTATGCCATTCTTTTTTCCATTGATAGAGTTCCCCTTCTTCCATTTCACAATCCTACCTTTCCCCATCTTTTCAATCAACTTATTTGTTTTCTTTTCCTTCTTCTTTCTTGTTTTCAAGGAGACGAAAGAGTTGGTGAAATGAAAGATAGGTCTTCATCCAAACCATTCGTTGAAGCTTTGGTTCATAAAGAAGATAGATGCCAAAGTTCTTTGGAGCATAATAAGCCTTTTGACCAATAGAGAAGTAAGCATAATCAAGAAGAATGAGGGCATCCTCTTTCAGAGAAACTGTCTTCTCTTTCTCAATCAGTGTCTTGATTCCCAATGAACGCATAAAGTCTCCCTCATTTGGCTTGAACTCTTTTGTATGTCCAGAACTATCTGTGATCAATACAGCGAAAGTAGAGGGATCAGGGTCGTTGAAACCAGCAGATGAGGAAGAAACAGAGGTTGAACTTTCTCGATCAAGTTCAGCAAAAAAGGAACCTTTCGGTGCCGTAAAGACATCCGTTCTGTTGTTGCGCCCCGCTCCCGAAGATGCCCTTGTTGGAAATGGGATATTGTACTTCGGCGCTGAAAGAGAAACACTCTCTTCCACACTATAGAAGAAGACAATGTCCTCCCAGGATTTTACAAAATAGAGTGTCTTGAGAGAAAGATAGCCCTTTGTTCGAAGTTCATACAAAGAGCCAATGTCCATTTGATTTGAAGAAGGATTTGAAGAAGGATTTGAAGATGACATTGAGGAAACTGATGAGGTTGAGACAGTTGATGCATTTGCATTATATGCATCAAACACGTTACTTCCGCTCACCATCATTGTCATTTCTTTATCTCACTTCATCATCAACATCTAAATATGAGCTAAAGTTCATGAGCCCTCGGCTCACATTCACCTTTCTTCATAGTATCAAAAGAAGTTCAAATAGAAGCTCAAATGGAACCTCTATGGATTTCCAAAATTTTTCCAAAAATTTTTTGGGAATTTTTTGTTTTTGTGTGTGTGGGGGTTGTCATTCCCAAAAATTTTTAGAAATTTTTGTTTTTATCTATTGGGGTCAAGGCTCCTTCTTCAAAACCCCCCCCGTCGAAAAACACGTCCTAGACCTGTCTCTTATACACATCTCCGAGCCCACGAGACTAAGGC